>ENA-OQIG01000041-OQIG01000041.1-human-gut-metagenome-genome-assembly--contig:-NODE-41-length-73341-cov-4.020269_pt1 | contig 73341 bp, 95 predicted proteins | sample MGYA00242576_ERZ504741 | MGnify/ENA primary metagenome ERZ504741 (study PRJEB26092, sample SAMD00036436) | human gut metagenome | host: Homo sapiens | study: EMG produced TPA metagenomics assembly of... | reverse complement strand
TACAATAGCCGCACTTGTGTTCTCATAAGTGCTAATCTTTCTTTTATCCAAAACCTCGGATTTATATCAATTTTAGTATAAACCTGTCCTACTTTGTGTGTAGGACGCTTAATATTTACGTATGAAAAAGATAATATTACTCATCGTATCTGTGTGGATGTGCGTTTCCTGTGGAAATCTGGAAGAGATGAACATTGATCCGGACAATGCCACCCAGACCCACCCCAAACTCCTGCTTACCCAAATCTGCATGAATGCTTTTAAAAGAGGGACTGACGGAATGTATGCTACCAAAAAAGTAATTCAAGCCGACGGAGAGAGTGCAGATCAATATTACAAATGGACCCGCGGAAGTTTTGGCTACTATGACAATCTCCGCAATGTACAAAAGATGGGTGAAGAGGCAGAACGTGTAAATGCTCCGGTGTATACGGCACTCACTAAGTTCTTCCGCGCCTACTACTTCTATGAACTGACTCTCCGTTTCGGAGACATCCCCTACAGTCAGGCCTTGAAAGGAGAAAAAGAAGAAATATACACTCCCGAATATGATGCACAAGAGGATGTTTTTGCAGGAATCCTCCAAGAATTGAGAGAAGCAGACGAAATACTGGCAAATGACGCATCTGTCATTGACGGAGACATCATCTATAACGGAAATAGCACCCAGTGGAGGAAACTGATCAACTCTTTTCGTCTGAAAGTGCTGATGACCCTCTCCAATCATACAACAGTAGGGAATATAAATATCGCTTCTGAGTTTAAAAACATTGCGACAAACAGCCCGTTGATGAATAGCCTGGCAGACAATGGACAGTTGGTTTACCTGGATCAGCAGGGCAACCGATATCCTCAATTCAATGCCCAATGGTCCGGCTATTATATGGATGATACATTTATCCAACGTATGCGCGAACGTCGGGACCACGCCTGTTCATCTTCAGCGCACAGACCAACAAAGGAAAGACTGAAGGAAAACCTATCGACGATTTCAGCTCTTATGAAGGAGGAGACCCTGCCGCCCCTTATAGCGATGCTATTATCAAAGTTAGTGAGGGTACCATATCTCCCATCAACGACCGTTTCCGTACAGATCCGATTGTAGAGCCCACCATGCTGATGGGATATGCCGAATTACAACAAATTCTTGCTGAAGCTGTTGTACGGGGATGGATCAGTGGCAATGCACAAACGTATTACGAGAAAGGTATCCGCGCCTCATTCTCTTTCTACGAAACCCATGCAAAAGATTATGCCGGCTATCTGAACGAGAACGCAGTGGCCCAATATCTGAAAGAACCATTGGTCGACTTCACCCAAGCATCGGGTACAGAAGAGCAGATAGAACGCATTATCATGCAGAAATACCTGGTTACATTCTACCAAGGCAACTGGGATTCCTTTTACGAACAACTACGTACCGGCTACCCGGACTTCCGTCGCCCAGCCGGAACAGAAATCCCCAAACGATGGATGTATCCGCAAGGAGAATATGATAACAACGGTACTAACGTAGAAACGGCTATTACACGCCAATTCGGTGCAGGAAATGACAAAATAAACCAAGCTACCTGGTGGCAAAAAAAATCATAGAATAAAATATATACTCTTAACCCATATTTATAATGAAAAAGATTATTTTAAGCAGCGTATTATTGCTATCCGGCTTCTTTATCCAAGCGCAACAAGCTCCCGAGAAAATCAGCTTTAATTCCAATGGTGAATTTAAGATAGCACAATTTACCGATATGCACTTGGGACATGATCAGGAGAAAGACCGAATAGTGGGAGATATGATCAAAGAAGTACTTGATTCTGAAAAGCCTGACCTCGTGATATTTACAGGAGACAATACTACTATGGATGAAGTCCGGCAAGCTTGGGAAGCCATATCTGCCGAACTGTCGGCCCGCCGGATCCCTTGGACAGCCGTATTGGGAAATCATGATGACGAATATGCCGTAAAGCGTGATGAAATCATTCGTATCATCCGGGAACAACCGTATTGTATGATGAAACAAGTGGCAGAAGGAATAAAAGGAGAAGGTAACCATATTCTCCCTATTTACAGTTCGAAAGACGGAAATAAAACAGCCGCATTGCTTTATTGCCTGGATACAAATGCTTATTCGAAGATAAAAACAGTAAAAGGATATGACTGGATCGGACGATCTCAAATAGACTGGTACTCCCGCGAAAGCCGGAAGTACACAGAACGGAATGAGGGACAACCATTACCTGCATTGACCTTCCTCCATATTCCGCTACCGGAGTACACCCAAGCATGGGAATCGTTCGAAACCAAACGTTACGGAGACCGTAACGAAAAAGAATGCAGTCCCCATATAAACAGCGGTATGTTTGCCAATATGCTGGAATGCGGTGATGTTATGGGTGTTTTTGCCGGACACGACCACGTAAACGATTACATCGCTACTCTCTATAACATCGCTTTAGGATATGGACGAGCTTCGGGCGGAAAAAATACTTACGGAGATAAAACACCAGGCAGTCGTATCATCGTATTGAAAGAAGGTAAACGTGAATTCGATACTTGGCTTCGGGAAAAAGGAAATATGGCAAAACTGAATGTATGTACATATCCCGGCTCTTTTGTAAAAGAGAAATAGAAATCACTTTTATGAGTATTCAAAAAGAAACGGCTATAAAAACTTTTTAGGTGATTTACAGATTATCCCTCCAACCTATAATAAACACTTATCGAATTATAGTTGGAGGGATAAATCTATTTGGTAAAAAGTGAATCGTTACAAAACTCCTTTACTGGACGGCAATTCGAAATGATAGATATCCCTCTTCAACGCCATCTTCAACGCACGGGCCAGCGCTTTGAATATTCCCTCTATCTTGTGATGCTCATTCTGCCCTCAGCCTTAATATTGAGGTTCATCTTGGCTGCATCACTCAGAGACTTAAAAAAGTGTAAAAACATCTCGGTAGGCATTTCTCCTATCTTTTCACGCTTAAACTCGGCATCCCATACCAACCACGGACGTCCTCCGAAATCCAGGCATACCCGGCAAAGGCAATCATCCATGGGCAAAGCATAACCGTAACGTTCAATTCCTCTTTTACTACCCAGCGCCTGATAGATACACTCACCTAATGCGATAGCCGTATCTTCGATGGTATGATGTTCGTCTACCTCGAGGTCCCCCTTCACCCGGATCGTTAAATCCATACCGGAATGTTTACCAATCTGCTCAAGCATATGGTCGAAGAAACTAACCCCGTAGAAATGTCACATGTACCTTACCATCCAGATTGAGAGCTACCAGGATATCGGTTTCTTTCGTTGTCCTGCGTATTTCTGCTTTCCGCTCTCCTGCAAAAAGGAACTCAGCCACCCGATCCCAATCAGTAGTGGCAAGAGCACAATAAGTTTCCAGTCCCTTTTCTTTCAGCAAATCAATGGATTCCTGAAGGTAAATGGCACGGCAACCTATATTTTTGGCCAATTCTACATCTGTCGGACGATCTCCAATGACAAAGCTGCCCTCCAGATCATATTCCGGATTGGAAATATACTTAGTCAACATTCCTGTACGCGGCTTCCTCGTAGAAGCACAATCTTCGGGCATACTGCGATCTATCAGGATATCATCGAACGTAATACCTTCTCCGGTCAGAGTTTCAACATCAGGTTGTGCGCCGGCCAAAAAGTTTCTTCCGGGAAAGAAGAGGTGCCCAAACCATCCTGATTGGTCACCATGACAAACTCAAAATCAAGTTTACTGCGAATAAAGCCCAAATTGCGGAAAACTTTAGGATAGAATTCAAGTTTCTCCAGTGAATCGAGCTGATAGTCGACAGGCGGCTCAATGACAAGCGTGCCATCACGGTCAATAAACAGTACTTTCTTTTTCATTTTTCCTATTGATATTTTTTCAGCGCTCCAATCAGTTTGCATTCTCAGCCGTGTACCTACAGTCACACGAAGCAGTTGCCACACAATGATATGGAATTTCGATTACGTACAATAATACCCTCTCCCACCAGATAATTATAAATTTTCACAGCATCGGTCACACGTGCCAGAAAGAAGTTGGCATTCGATGGAAATACCTGTAATACCCAAGGCAACTCTACGAAAGCTTCTTCCAGATACCCCCTCTCCTCCTTCAATGTTTTTACCCAGCGTTCTATCTCGTAGTATTTGTGGAGCATTTCTATAGCTTGTTGCTGAGTCAGCTGATTCACATTATACGGATACTTGATTTTATTCAAAACACCGATAATCCCCTCGGAGGCAAAAGCCATCCCCAAACGAATAGCTGCACAACCAAACGCTTTTGAGAAAGTCTGTAAGATAATCAGATTCGGATACTTATCCAACTCTGACAAAAATGAGGGTTCATCAGAAAAATCATTATAAGCCTCGTCCAGAATGACCAATCCTTCGAAATCATTGATCACCTTTATTATCTCAGACCGAAGCAGATCATTTCCCGTCGGATTATTGGGTGAACAAAGGAAAATCATCTTAGTCCGTTCATCCGCAACTGCCAACAACTCATCGGCAGAAAACTGAAAATCATCGTGAAGCAGCACTTTGCGGTATTCCACATCATTGACATCGGCACAAACCTGATACATGCCGTACGTAGGATCGATAGCAACCACATTGTCTCTGCCCGGCTCACAGAAAGCACGAAACACCAAATCAATAGCCTCATCACTGCCATTTCCCAGAAAGATATGGGCAGGAGCTACTTTTTTTATCTTGGACAATTCCAACTTCAGATCCCGTTGCATCGGATCCGGATAGCGATTGTGCGGCAGGTTATACGGGTTTTCGTTAGCATCCAGAAAAACAGATGCTGCCGCCCCACTATATTCATCACGGGCCGAAGAATAGGGTTTTAGTCTCCAGATATTCGGACGGGTTAATTCTTGCAATGTTTTCATTTTCTTATCTCCTCCAATCTAACAGTTACCGCATTTTTGTGTGCATCCAGGTGTTCATTGGCAGCCATCACCTCGATAGCCGGGCCAATAGCCGACATTCCACTGGGAAGTATCTCTTGAAAAGTGATCTTACGGATGAAACTGTCCAGGCTCACTCCACTATAGGCTTTGGCATAGCCGTTGGTAGGTAAAGTATGATTAGTTCCCGAAGCATAATCACCTGCGCTTTCGGGAGAGAAGGCACCCAAAAATACCGAACCGGCATTGACTATCTGTCCGGCTACTTCCATATAGTCCTTCGTCTCAATAATCAGGTGCTCAGGAGCGTAAGCATTGGTAAGTTCCAAAGCTTCCTCCATATCCTTCACCAATATCAACTTACTGTTGGCCAAAGATTTTTCGGCAATATCGCGACGGGTTAGATAGCCTAATTGGCGTTCGACCTCGTAAACGACTTCCGTTTGTAGCTTCTCAGAAGTCGTAACCAGCATCGCCTGGCTATCCACTCCATGTTCCGCCTGAGAAAGAAGATCGGCAACCACAAACACCGGGTTGCAGATTCGTCAGCCAGAACCTCTACCTCCGACGGCCCCGCAGGCATATCAATGGCGACATCCCGCAGGCTGACAAGTTGCTTGGCAGCGGTGACATACTGATTGCCGGGACCAAAGATCTTATAAACTTTAGGAATACTCTCTGTCCCGTAAGCCATAGCGGCAATGGCCTGTACTCCACCAACCTTAAAGATTTTGCTGACTCCAGCCAGATGAGCGGCAAACAGGATAGCAGGATGTACCTTTCCATTCTTATCAGGCGGTGTACAAAGTACAATCTCTTTACATCCGGCAATCTTAGCAGGTATAGCCAACATAAGCACAGTGGAGAATAGAGGGGCTGTCCCTCCAGGGATATACAATCCGACCTTTTCAATAGCAACAGCTTTTTGCCAGCAAGTAACACCTTCCATCGTGTCCACCTTTTTCCCCTCAAAACGCTGTGCAGAATGAAATGTCTCAATATTACGTTTAGCCAGATAAATAGCTGCCTTCAGTTCGATGGGTACCTCCTTTTCTGCTTCTTCTATTTCCGCAGAAGTAACAGCCAATGAGGTGAGTTCAGCTTTATCAAACACAGCCTCATATTCCATGACTACCCGGTCCCCTCCGGCTCTCACACGGTTAATAATATTGCGTACAGTATCGAAAAGATTTTCTGTCTCAAGCACAGGACGCTTCAAGATCTCATTCCATTGCGACCGGTCCGGATATTTAATCAGTTTCATAATTTTTAATTTAAGAGTTCAACCAACAGATTTTCCTATATAATCATCTTCTCAATAGGCAACACCAAAATACCTTCCGCTCCCAGCGCTTTCAGCTTACCTATGATCTCCCAAAACCGTTTCTCATCGAGCACTGTATGTACAGAGCACCAACATCTTGTGCCAACGGCATCACAGTAGGACTCTTCATACCCGGTAGCACAGCAATAATATCTTCCAGTTTATCTTTAGGAGCATTCATCAGTACGTACTTTTTATCTTCAGCAGTTTTCACAGCATCCATGCGGAAAAGCAATTCGTCCAATATCTCTTTTTTCTCCTTACTCATATTCTTGTTGCCTATCAGCAAAGCTTCTGATCTCATTACGACCTCCACTTCTTTCAGACGATTGCTGACCAGAGTAGAACCGGAACTGACAATATCGAAAATAGCATCCGCCAATCCGATGCCGGGAGCAACTTCTACAGAACCGGTAATGACATGCACTTCAGCCTTCACCCCGTTACTTTTCATAAAAGCATCTAAAATTCCGGGATAGGAAGTAGCTATCTTCTTTCCGTTAAACCAACTCAAACCGGGATATTCAATGTCTTTGGGCATAGCCAAAGACAAACGGCATTTGCTAAACCCGAGACGCTTAATGATTTCGGCATCTTCCTGCCTCTCTACAAATTCGTTTTCTCCTACTATACCCAGGTCGGCAACTCCTGTAGCTACAGATTGGGGAATATCATCGTCACGGAGAAAAAGTACCTCAACCGGAAAGTTGGACGATTGTACGAGTAAAGTACGTTTGGTTGTGCTCAGTTTGATGTCTGATTCTTCAAGAAGGGCCATCGTTTCTTCAAAAAGACGCCCTTTGGCTTGTACTGCGATTCTTAACATAATTACAATATCTTAATTTACAATTTATAATTCGATATATAGAAAATAAAAAAGGCTCACCTTATCGGTAAGCCTCGTATTCTATCATATATATACACAATACCATCTTGCCCACCGAGTTATTCGATTGAGTAATGATGATGGCGATGTGTAATAGTAATGTTCATATCTTTATTGTTTATGCGACAAAAATAAAGTATTAGTTCTGAATCACCAAACAATTATCAGAAATTCTTCTATTTTTCTTTCAAATTAAAGGAAGAATCTCTTCATCTTCTACTTCGCATGACAAAAAATGCATCTCTTCTCTGGCTTTCTCCTTCGGAAAAGTAAAGTAAGTGCAGAGAGCTTCTGTACACAATTCCTCATCTTTATTATAAAGACGTGCCTCAATTATCACAATGTTACGCTTCACTTCTTTAATATGTGCTTTGAGCACTACATGTGAATCATTAGTACTGATTGATTTACGATAACGTGTCTCCATTTTTGATGTCACCCCCGTAGTCTGTAACTTCCGGAGAATAACCCATGCACAGATTTCATCCAAAAGTACGGCCTGGATACCTCCATGTAGCGTATCAATCCATCCCTGGTATTCGGGACGGGGACGCCAGATGCTAATCACTTCATCGTTATCCTCATAAAATTCCATTTTCACACCGGCTTCATTGTTAGGGGCACAACCAAAGCAATTATATCCTTCCATCCCCTTCCACGTTAATAATCTTTTTCATACCTTTTTCGTTTTAGAATGCTCAAAGATATAAATCTTTTCGCAAAATGCACCCATCTCACCACCAGAACTTTATCTATAATCCGTTTGTTATACAGATGTTCTATTAAGAAAGGAAAAGTATGAAAACAGTAGTAGACAAAGCCTCTTCAAGGGGTTATTTCAATCATGGTTGGCTGAAAACCCACCATACATTTAGTTTTGCAAACTATTATAACCCGTCAAGAATGCATTTCGGCGTATTGAGGGTACTGAATGATGATAGCGTTGACCCTGAAATGGGATTCGATACACACCCTCACCAGAATATGGAAGTCATTTCTATCCCCCTGAAGGGGTATCTGAGACATGGCGACAGCGTAAAAAACACCCGGACAATCACACCCGGCGATATCCAGGTTATGAGTACGGGGAAAGGTATCTTCCACAGTGAATATAATGGAAGTGACAAAGAGCAATTGGAATTTTTGCAAATATGGGTATTCCCGAGAATTGAAAATACAGAGCCGGAATATAACAACTACGATATTCGTCCTTTATTGAAAAGAAACGAACTTGCTCTAATTATTTCACCGGACGGTAAAGTACCCGCTTCCATTAAGCAAGATGCATGGTTTTCTATAGGAACATTTGACGCAGGAAAGAGTTTCGAATACAAGTTGCATCAGGAAGGTAACGGAGTTTATCTTTTTATCATCGAAGGAGATGTGGAAGTTGCAGGCAACCGATTGTCACGACGTGACGGCATCGGTCTTTGGGATACAAAGAGCTTTAAAGTGGAAATAACCCAAGAAGCGACCTTATTGCTAATGGAAGTACCAATGCGATAAAAATGAGTATTCATTTCGCAAAAGAATAAAAGGCTGCCTCCAATAGCGAAGACAGCCCTTTATTTATTGAGAACACTGTATTATCTATTTCTCTTTCCGATAATTTTCAAGTCCTGTTTGCAAGAAATTGATATACTTGGATATATCCTCATCATAAGCATACGACTTGTTCAGCGGATTACCCTCATTGTCTATCAGAACATAGAAAGGCTGGGCATTGGCACCAAACTTCACACGCTGCAGATAACTCCATTTATCACCTACCGTACGCAAAGTGCGTTCTGTACCATTTTCCATGATCTTCACCGGTTCAGTAAGCGGAGTCTTATTGTCAACATAAAGAGTAATCAGTACGTAGTCATTATTAATAATGCTGCTAACCTTCGGATCGGTCCATACGGCAAGCTCCATTTTACGACAGTTCACACAACCATATCCTGTAAAGTCGAGCATTACCGGCTTGTTATGCTGACGGGCATATTCCATACCTAAATCATAATCATCGAACTTGGCATGTACCTCATTGGTATAAAGATTAAAATCCTGGGTTTTCATAGGCGGTGCAAAAGCACTAACCGCTTTCAAGGGTGCTCCCCATAAGCCCGGAACCATATAAACAGCAAAAGCTAATGAAACCAGTGCCATGAAGAAACGAGATACACTTACTTTCGTATCATCGTCATCATGAGGAAATTTAATCTTACCCAACAGATAGAAACCAAGCAGAGCAAAAATAACAATCCACAAAGCAAGGAAAGTCTCACGATCCAGAATTCTCCATCCATAAGCCAAATCGGCAACAGACAGGAATTTTAAAGCAAAAGCTAATTCCAGGAAACCCAATGTCACTTTAATCACATTCATCCAACCGCCAGACTTAGGCATTGACTTCAGCCAAGACGGAAATAAAGCGAATAAAGTAAATGGCAGAGCCAATGCAATGGCAAAGCCCAACATACCAATCGCGGGAGCGACTACACTACCTGTAGTAGAAACCTGTACCAACAAAAATCCGATAATAGGACCTGTACAAGAAAAAGATACAAGCGATAATGTAAACGCCATCAAAAAAATACTCAGTAATCCGCTTGTAGCTTCCGCCTTGCTATCCACTGCCGTACTCCATTTTGCGGGAAGTGTCAGTTCGAAAGCTCCGAAGAAAGAAGCAGCAAATACGATCAACATCAGACAGAACAAGATATTGAAAACAGCATTAGTGGAAAGGGCATTCAAAGCACTGGCACCAAATATCAAGGTAATGGCAAGGCCAAGCGCTACATAGATTACCACGATGGATGCCCCATAAGTCCATGCATCCCGGATACCTTTCTTTTTGTCCTTGCTTCGCTTCAAGAAGAAACTTACAGTCATCGGAATGATAGGCCATACACAAGGAGTGAACAAGGCCAGCAAACCTCCTAAAAATCCTGTAATAAAAATATAGATCCATGACATATCTTCCTGAGAGTTTGCCTCACCGAATTTCTTCAAATCATTAATTACAGGCTTCCATAAGTCAACACTGCCTATCGCAGTGGTAACAGTTGTAGCTGTCGGTTCTACAATACTGTCTGTAACAGTGGCGACTGGCTCTTTTACCGGAGTTGCAGGGGTTTCTTTTGCCGAGACTTCGGCAGTAGCAGCGGCTTTACCCGAAAATTTAAAGGGAACTTGTGTAGGAGGCAGACAATTTTCATCGTTGCATGCACCATATTCCAGATACCCTTCTATTGAATAGTCACTGCCGGTAAACTTTATCTTCTGTATAAATTGAGCCGTTTTTTCAAAATAGCGTACTTTCATTTCGAACAGTTTGTCAAAGTCCGAAACTTCTTTTCCCCGAGGGGTTAATTTACCAACAACTTCGGCACCTGACATCTTCTCTACATTAAAAGTAGCGGAGATAGGACCACCATCACCTAAATCGGTAGAATATACATGCCAACCGGCATCGATCGTACCTGTAAAAACGATTTCCGCTTCGGCTCCCGACAGGGTTTTCAGCTCCGTTTTAAACTTCACAGGCTCTTGTATCTGTGCCTGCGCCGTAAATACGACCAGCAACAAAAGCAGAAAAGAGGATAATTTCTTCATTCTTTAAAATTGTTTATGATGTTTCTAGAAATATAACAGCTATCGGATTTTCCCGGTTTGAGGTTTTGGCTAATCTTAAAAAGCTATTATTTATTTATAACTAAAATTCATAATCTACACAAGCCCGACTTTCTTTTGTCTCTGCCAAAATCTTACCGGCAGCCACATGCTCGGGATGGGTAGCATAGAACTTCACATCATCCAGATTATCAAATTCACTATACAACGCAATATTCCAGGTTTCTCCCGGATTCATATTCAATCCGACTTCAATTTTGCGGATCACAGAGATTTTAGCAGGTAATGCTTCAATAGCCTCCTTAAAACTATTCATCACAACGAGTTTCTCTTCTACAGGAACGTCGTCTCTTAACTTAAATAATACAATGTGTTTTACCATTACGTTGTTATTTTAATTATTTGTTTTTATATTTGTCAGCCAAAGCTGTTTTTTACAGTTGCAAAATTACTCTATTTGTTTCAAATATACACTATAAAAGGATGTTAATAATAGGAATAGCAGGCGGAACAGGCTCGGGAAAGACCACCGTCGTACGGAAAATCATTGAGAGTCTACCAGCTAGTGAAGTAGTATTGCTACCTCAGGATTCATACTATAAAGACAGTAGCCACGTACCGGTTGAAGAACGCCAGAATATCAATTTTGACCATCCCGATGCTTTTGAATGGAGCCTTTTGTCTAAACATGTTGCCCTGCTTAAAGAAGGCAAGTGTATCGAACAACCCACCTATTCTTATTTGACTTGTACCCGCCAACCCGAAACGATCCATATTGAACCACGTGAAGTGGTCATAATCGAAGGTATCCTAGCTTTATGTGACAAAAAGCTACGCAATATGATGGATCTGAAAATATTTGTAGATGCCGACCCGGACGAACGGTTGATCCGCGTGATCCAACGTGACGTAGTGGAAAGGGGCCGCACTGCAGAGGCTGTAATGGAGCGATATACGCGCGTGCTGAAACCTATGCATTTACAGTTCATCGAACCATGTAAACGCTACGCAGATTTGATTGTTCCCGAAGGAGGGAGCAATCAAGTAGCCATCGATATATTGACCATGTATATAAAAAAACACATCGGTAGGCCATGAAACGGCATCTGATAATTTACTCCCTGCTTTTTCTTCTTTTCTGTGTATTGTCTTGCCGCAACAAACAAGCAGTAGCTACAGAGGAGTCCTCTGCACACGATCTGGAACAAATCAAAGATAGCGGAGAGCTCGTTGTTCTGACTCTTTATAGTTCTACTTCTTATTTCATCTATCGTGGGCAAGACATGGGTTTCCAATACGAACTCAGTGAACAATTTGCCAAAAGTTTAGGAGTGAAATTGCGAATAGAAGTAGCCAAAAACGTACCGGAACTCATCCGAAAGTTACTAAATGGCGAAGGAGATATTATCGCATACAATATTCCGATTACTAAAGAATTAAAAGACAGCCTGATCTATTGTGGCGAAGAAGTAATCACCCACCAGGTAATTGTCCAACGAACCAATGGGAAAACAAAACCGCTAAAAGATGTAACTGAGTTGGTCGGAAAAAATATATATGTGAAACCGGGCAAATATTACGAACGATTGGTTAACTTGAATAAAGAGCTGGGAGGAGGCATTCTGATTCATCAAGTAACCAATGACAGCATTACTGCCGAGGATTTGATAACCCAAGTTGCACAAGGTAAAATTCCTTATACAGTGCTGATAATGATGTCGCTAAGTTGAATGCAACTTATTATCCTAACCTGAACACTAGTCTGTCTATCAGTTTTGACCAACGCGCTTCCTGGGCCGTACGTAAAGATTGTCCGCAACTGGCAGCAGCAGCAGACGAATGGCATAAACAGAATATGACTTCGCCGGCATATACCGCAAGTATGAAACGATATTTTGAGATCAGTAAAGCAATGCCTCATTCTCCCATTTTATCCTTAAAAGAGGGTAAAATCTCTCATTATGACAACTTATTCAAGAAATATGCGCAAGAGATAGGTTGGGACTGGCGTCTGTTGGCATCCTTGGCCTATACCGAATCGAACTTCGATACAACTGCCGTATCATGGGCCGGAGCAAAGGGACTGATGCAATTAATGCCTGCCACCGCCCGTGCAATGGGGGTTCCACCGGGCAAAGAGCAAAACCCGGAAGAAAGTATCAAAGCTGCGGTGAAATACATTGCAGCGACAGATCGCAGCCTAAGCATGGTGCCGGATAAACAGGAACGGATTAAGTTTATACTCGCTTCATATAATGCCGGGCTGGGACATATTTTTGACGCAATTGCACTGGCAGATAAATACGGTAAGAATAAAACCGTATGGACAGACAATGTGGAAAATTACATCCTACTAAAAAGCAATGAAGAATATTTCACTGATCCGGTATGCAAAAACGGATATTTCCGTGGAATAGAGACCTACAATTTCGTCAGAGACATTAACTCAAGATATGAATCGTATAAGAAGAAAATAAAAAGTTGAAATAGGGCAAAAGCTCGCAATTATAAGAATTGCAAGCCCTTGACAGCATATAGTATATTTTATTTTTTCCCTTTCTCTGTTAATAAACTCACAATAATAACGGCTGCTACCGATAATGACAATGCAAACAATATCGGATCTATCATCGGAAAAGGATAGGCTTCGATCAACACATCCTTACCGAAAAGCCACCTGCATACCCCCATTGCCGCAGCCTCTTTCTGGTGCAGAAAGGCCAGCGCAAACAAACTACCTATAGTCCCTATCCAAAGGCTTGCCATCACTCCCTGACGGGTAGCACGTCTCCAATATAAAGCACAAAAATAGGCCGGCAGGAAAGCTGCAGCACAAATACCCATAAAAATAGAAGTTCCACGGGCTATAATATCGTTGGGCAACATATAGCAGATAATATAACTCACTAAAATTGAAAATAAAACTCCCAAACGGATCACATTAGTCAATTTACCACGTGAACGAGGCTTGTAAGTACCATAAATATCGGAACCAACCGAAGCTCCCATCGTATGAAACTGTGAACTCAGTGTAGACATGCTGGCAGAAAGGATACAGAGCATAAAAAGAGCGGCAAACCAATCCGGCATTGCCTTATTTATAAAGTATGGGATGATTTTATCCATATCTTTGACTGCTTCCGTAGCTACAACACCTTCGGTCTTAAGAAAGAAAAGATTGCTCAATGCACCTGCATGATAAATAGCACCTACGGTAATAATCAGAAAAAAACACCCGATAAAAACCCCACGGTTTAGTTGTTTGCTACTTTCAACCGTCATAAAACGCACAACCAACTGAGGCTGCGCAAGACAACCGATTCCAACTCCCAAGATAAGAGAAGTGACTAATGTATACCATTGAGGTGAACCGGTAACAGGCATAGCCGTCCACCCTTGATGTCCCAACGCCTTAAATTTTTCAGGAACTAAGGGAGCTATGTCCGTCAGAGCCTGATTGGCTTCAGTAAAGCCCATATCCAGTACCCGATACAACGAAAAAAGCAGAAACAGCATACAGCCAAACATAATAACTGCCTGTAAAGCATCTGTATACATTACTCCTTTCATACCTCCTGCGATCACATAGGCAGCTATTACCAACGTAAATATTAAAAGTGAAATATTAAAATCAATCTGGAAAATCTGTTCGATAAAGACAGCACCACCTTTCATAACCACTGCGGCATACAAAGGCATTCCGAGGAAAATCACTGCGGCAACAAAGACTTGTATTCCCCGTGAACGATAATGCCTGCCTAACAATTGAGGAAATGTACTTACATTCAATTTAGCACCCATTCGCCGCGTCCGGAGTCCGAAAAAAATAAAGGCAATCACTACACCTATAAACATATTCAAAAAGCAAAGCCACTGAATACCCATACCAAAAGCTGCTGCTACCCCACCAAAGCCGACAATAGCAGAAGCTGATATAAAAGTGGCACCGTAAGAGAGTGCCATGACAAACGGATTCATCTGTCGACCTCCTACCAGGTAATCACTGGCGGAGGATGTTTTCTTATAACCTAAAAACCAAGATAGGCCAGTGACAGCAGATAGGCTATCACAATCAGTCCAAGTGTAAATGTATTCATCGTGTTTTATCTTTTTCGTCGTCTTTATTCCAGTATTTGAAGCCAAACCAAGCAGCAAAGAGCACACATACTACCGAAAGCAAGTATGGCAAAATGATAAGTGAGTCGCTAATTCCAAACATTCGTGTATCAGATTTCGATTAATATTGGTGCAAATGTAAGGAATTTATTGAAATAGAGAAACAAAATGCAGAAATTATCAGAAGGAAAGGAATAAAAATAAAAAAGCTGCCTCGTTTTATCAGAAGCAGCTTTCAGAAAAGCCAATAAACGGTTTAAAACTTATCGTAATGAATTTTTTTCTCATCAAATTTCTGTTTAGGCTCTTGGGCAGTTACCGGATAACCAAACGGAATCACACACAGGGGCACTATATTCCCCGGAAGCTCCGTATATTTACGAACAACCCTGATACGGTCTTCATAAGGATAAGCAGCTGTCCATACCGCACCCAGCCCCTGTGCTTCGGCAGCCAATAATATATTCTGTGCAGCAGCCGAACAATCCAGATACCAATAGGAAGATTGAGCTACATCTCCACATACAACAATGGCATAGCGAGCTTGAGTCAGCATCTTTGCATAAGGTAAAGCAGCGGCCATCGAATCAAGAGCAACCCGGTCGGTGACCAATACAAACTCCCACGGACGAATATCTTTTCCGGATGGTGCAGCCATTCCGGCACGTAGCATCCAATCTATTTTTTCTTTTTCTACTTCCTTGTCTAAATAAGCCCGCACACTTTTACGTGCAAAAATATTATCCAACGCAGCATTGGATGTCGAAGGGGCTTCTCCTTGAGAAGCAGTTGAACAAGCTGCGAATGAAATCATTCCCAGTATCCCGATCACCCATACATAAATCGCTTTCTTTATTACCATAATTTCTTTTTATATCAAAAAAGTTTCAATCTGTTTTCCTGAGCTTCTTTCAATGAAACGGTTTCACGCTTCATCATGCCACTCTTATCACGAAGGGCTTCATATTCACCGGATAATTCTTTTGCCAACTCTTCTTTCGATTTCGGACTCATCAGCCGAGCAGCAACGCCCGCATTCTGCGAAGCATCCTTCAAGTGAACAACCGGAGCGTGATAAACCGGAGCAATCTTCAATGCTGTATGTAGTTTAGAGGTAGTCGCTCTCCTATCAACAATGGAATATCCAATCCGGCTTTTTCTAATTCCATAGCCACATGTACCATCTCTTCCAGTGAAGGAGTAATCAACCCACTAAGTCCGATCATATCCACTTTCTCCTCAATGGCTTTTTGGACAATCGATTCAGCCGGTACCATCACTCCCAAATCAATAATATCGTAACCATTACATGCCATCACAACCGAGACTATATTTTTGCCAATGTCATGCACATCCCCTTTCACAGTGGCCAGCAAAACTTTTCCTGCCGAAGCAGTACCTTCCACCTTTTCCGATTCTATAATAGGTTGTAAGATTGCAACGGCTTTCTTCATCGTACGGGCTGTTTTCACCACTTGTGGAAGAAACATCTTACCTGCGCCAAACAATTCGCCCACATGATTCATTCCATTCATCAACGGTCCTTCAATCACATCCACCGCTTTATCATATTTAGGCAAAGCCTCAGCAAGATCTTCTTCCAGAAAATCCCCGATTCCTTTTACCAAAGCATATTGCAAGCGTTCTTCTACCGTACCGTCCCTCCAGGCATCATGTTTTACCGGTTGCCCGGCCGAAGTATTACCCGCAGAAGCCTCCTTTAACCGGTCAGCCAATTCTATCAATCGTTCTGCGGCATCACTTCTCCGGTTTAATACTACATCTTCAATCCTCTCGAGTACATCCGCCGGAATATCTGTATACAATACAGAAGTACCCGGATTCACAATCCCCATATCCATCCCTTTCTGAATGGCATGGTAAAGAAATACGGCATGCATCGCTTCACGAATATAGTTGTTTCCACGGAATGAGAACGAAAGATTACTTACTCCCCCACTGATATGCGCCCGGAAGATTCTTTTTAATCCAAGCCGTCGCCTCTATAAAATCTACCGCATAGTTATTATGTTCCTCGATCCCTGTTGCCACAGCCAATACATTCGGGTCGAAAATGATATCATGCGGATTGAATCCTATCTTATCTACAAGCAAATGATAGGCCCGTTCGCAAACTTCTATTTTACGGGTGGCTGTATCAGCTTGCCCTTTCTCATCAAAAGCCATCACTACCACAGCCGCACCATATTGGCGAACCGTACGAGCATGTTCAAGGAATTTCTCCTCTCCCTCTTTCAACGAGATGGAATTCACAATTGATTTTCCTTGAAGACATTTCAATCCGGCTTCGATAACTTCCCATTTCGAAGAATCAATCATTACAGGAACACGAGCAATTTCCGGTTCCGAAGCCACCAGATTAAGGAAAGTTGTCATCTCCTCCTTTGCATCCAGAAGACCATCGTCCATATTTACATCGATAATCAGTGCTCCGTCTTCTACCTGTTTACGGGCAATGGATAATGCCTCGTCATATTTCTTTTCATTAATCAAACGAAGAAATTTGCGCGAACCGGCTACATTGCAACGTTCCCCCACGTTAACGAAATTTATTTCAGGTTTCACTTCCAACAGTTCTAATCCCGAAAGCCACATACAATCCGGTTTACAAACCGGAATATGCGGTTTTGCTCCGGCAATCAATGCAGGATATTCTGCAATATAGGCATCGGTAGTACCACAGCACCCACCTATGATATTGATCAATCCTTCATGAACATACTCTTTTACTTCATGGGCCATATCTGCCGGAGTCTGGTCATATTTTCCTAAACTATTAGGTAGACCAGCATTCGGATAAGCACTAATATAATAAGGAGCCCGAGCGGCCAATTGCTCTAAGAAAGGTTTCAGTTGCCTGGCACCAAACGAACAGTTTAACCCGACTGAGAAGATATCAGCGTGTTGCACTGAAGCCAAGAAAGCTTCCAACGTCTGTCCGGAAAGAGTACGTCCTCCGGTGTCGGAAACCGTCACAGATAACATAACAGGCACTTTTACTCCTGTAGCCTTCATTGCACGTTCTGCTGCCAAAATAGCAGCTTTGGCATTCAGCGTATCAAAGATAGTTTCTATCAATAAAGCATCTACCCACTTTCAAGCATAGCTTCCATCTGTTGCTGATAAGCATCAGCCATTTCATCATAAGTCACAGCACGATAAGCCGGATTATTCACATCCGGCGACATAGAACATGTTTTATTGGTAGGACCGACCGAACCGGCTACGAAACGGGGTTTATCGGGATTTAGTACCGTATATTCATCAGCCACTTCACGTGCCAGCTTTACAGCCGCTTGATTCATTTCACGCACATACTCTTGTACATGATAATCGGCCATAGAAATAGTGGTAGAACTAAAAGTATTCGTCTCAATGATATCTGCACCGGCTTCTAGATACTTACGGTGTATATCCCGAATCACATCAGGCGTGTGAGACAAAGTAAATCATTATTCCCCTTCAGTTGACCGGAATATGCGCAAAGCGTTCATTACGAAAATCTTCTTCTCTAAGATTATATTGCTGAATCATTGTACCCATAGCGCCATCCAATATAAGGATACGTTCGAGTACCAGCTGTTGAATAGTTTTTTTCATTGCTAAAGGTACAAACCTATCATCGTTTAAACATCCTGTCCATATCACGACGGTCGTCTTTTTCTTTCAAAGCCTCCCGTTTATCATATTGCTTTTTACCTTTAGCCAAAGCTACAACCACTTTGGCCAAACCTCTTTCATTAATAAACAAACGCACAGGGACAATGGTGAATCCGGCGTCTTTCGTCCCTCTTTCCAATTTATTCAGCTCCTTTTTGCTCAATAGCAACTTACGGTCACGTCGGGCCGCATGATTATTATACGAGCCATAAAAATATTCGGCAATGTGCATATTCTTCACCCACAACTCGCCTTTCGCAAAATAACAAAACGTATCTACCAAGCTTGCCTTACCCAGACGGATGGACTTAATCTCCGTCCCGGTCAACACAATACCTGCTGTATAAGTATCGATCAACTCATAGTCGAAAGTAGCACGTTTATTCTTTATATTTATAGGAGCCAGTTTCATTTTATTTTCTTAATTTAATATAGCTGTTAGCTTGTTGAACACAACTTGTATTACCGCCGGACATAGTATTAACAAAATCGACGAGAAAATGGTGTAACGCAACCGATTCTTTTCTTCTACCAGCATCACAACCCTTGCTCCTTCCCATACCACATAAACGATATAAAATTGGAGCAGCCAACCGATAATACTGAAATCAGGAAGCAATCCGGTTACTATATGTAACAAAAAAGTGACAACTAACGCATAACCTGCAAACTGCTGCGCCAAAGGGATATCATTGGTCATACCAAACATTTTTATCCCCATCTGATTGATAGCATAAGCCGCCAGAAAATAACCTCCGAACAAAGCTACCGCCACCGCACAACACTGCGTCATGGCCAACTGGAAACTTTGTGGTCCTCCCCAACCATTAGTCCACAAAGCACCAATGAATACGGATAAACCACATAAACCAATCATAGGATAGACAAAAACAGTAAGAACTGCCCGTCTATCCTCTAAACGAATTTCCTCCCAGGCCTTGGCCGGAGAGGAAATTAATGACATTGCTATTTGAAATAATGCTTTGTAATTCAAATTATTCCGCAGTTTTATATTCTATTTCATATACCTTCTCTATAGTAGAAGTATCTTCCAACTTATTGTTGTACTCATTTTGCTGTGCTACTATAGTTATTTTAGCAGGTTTAGCTTGTCCACTCTTCAGAGTATATTCTCTTAAGATTTGGCTGATTTCATAAGCCTTAAAGCTGGAAGTACGTGTTGCACGCTCAGCAATAGCAGCAGGTTCATCCTCAACTTTATAGCGTAAATAAAGTTTCAAAATGGTATCACCAGATTTAATATCATCTGTATAGCAGACAAGAGTAAAAGTATGTTTAGCAAGCTCATTTTTAATATCTTCTGTAGTAGTCACATTTTTCACACGATAAAGTACCGGTAATACAATCGTATTTTCACTAAACTGAAATGGGGCCACAGTTGAATATCCTGATGCAAAACTCAACGAACCAACAGGTGCATTAGTAGTCACATCACTTGATTCTACTTTCGGAGTGGTTATTGCTGTAGCATCAATTCCTGTAGGATCTGCTAAAAGTGTAATTTTAATTGACTTAGGATTTGTTGAGAGGTCCTGACCTTCATCAACCTGGCAATAAATGTAAGCCATTCTTGCATTCAAAGTTACAGGAATCGTGTTAGTAGGGATCAGCTCTGTACCGGCAGCATCTGTGAATGTAACATAACCCATTCTATCATTCACTTTCACCACACCGGCCCACTGCTGAGGACCGCTTTCTCCGGAATCCATACATGAAGTAAACATAGTACCCATCAACAGGGTTAAGGTCAACACCATTAATTTCAATTGTTTCATAAATCTATTTTTTAGAGTTTGCAAAGATATAAATTCTAATTCACAATAAGTAAATGCAGAGACTTAAAAAATACTGCATCTATTACTTAACTATTTTTGCAAACAACTCTAAATGATCGTCTACATAGCTTGCTACCAGTGCTGTAACCTCCTCCTCAATATCCAGATATTCTTCTTCAAGATCATCAAAGGCCTCGTATTGCTCGTACATAGCCATAAATTCATCCTCTGTACGCTCTTTCTCCAGATCGTGGCGATGAGCATCGTATATCTTCTTAGCTTTATAAACCAACTTCGAGAAATCCTCGGCTCCCCACAGGCGCATTACCTTTGCAAAAGGATTATCAAAGATATAACCTCCATACCCATTCTGAATCAATTGACAAAAGCCGCCGAACATGACTTCATCCCGAAAAATCTGATAGGCCAGCAAAGAGTGCTGCTCCCCTGTCAACAGTGGCATTGTTTCGGCAGTAAGTTCCCCGCCAATCACTTCTTTATACTTGTCTGTAAACACCTGGATAAATTCATCCATTCCCTCACCCGCAGCTTTTTGCAAAGAGGCATCCGTAACTTCTATCATTTCCACTATATATAATAAGGTGAATTCTATATTTATAAATATCAGGAAACAAAAATACGGAAATATATGGTTCAGAAAGGCTTTTTGATAAGTTTTTTAGAAACCCGTTTAATTTTCTTCAATAATAATCCTATAACGAATAATTTGATCACCTCCTCTGCCGGATCGCATGTCAGTTCATTGTAGTTCGGTATTGCAACAAGCGTTATCAATTAACGTTGTTAATGCCATCTTCTTTGCATTCTGTGCTTGAATGCAAAGGACAAGTGTTTTACATTTAAAAGCCTTCTTCTCTATCATCAAAACATTTGTTTTAACAGTGTGTTAAAACAAGCCTTTTACCGACAAACAGCAAGTCATAGTAACCTTCTAATTTACAAAAGAATAACAGGTTCATCAATTTGTTCTCCGAGAATTTCACTAATACCTTCTAAAGGTAGATAATTAAAGATTTGACAAGTATAGCATCTTATTCAAAGCAATCTACACAATACAAAGAAACAGACGGGATTCAATTCTCAATCCTTATAATTGATAATCAATGATGCAATGACATACCAAGATATACGCCTATGCAGTAAGGTATCAACCAAATGCACCACACCACAATACTGAAACGGTTGAAATGTTCCTTGGCTCTTTCACTCCCTTTCACATACGTCCAGATAGCCCACATAGCGTGAATAAACATCAACAGGATAGCGATAATGCCGGTCACAGTATGTATTTCATCATGCAAGTGTGTGAGTCGCGCAATATTCTCCATTAAAGCCGTTCCCACAGAATCGGCCAGCAGTCCCAACAAAAAAATACCAGATGCCAAAATTTCAACCTCTTCTGCAATCGCTCTCCCCACACTCCTATTGTGTAAAACACCAATGCCGAAGTTATCACACTAATGGCTGCAATTAAATAATGTATATCTACCTCATTCAAATTCATAACCGATCAATTTTTCTCAGAAGAAACAAAGAATCAGAGTAATAGTTCAACAAAACAAAGATTATCTAAAATGTCATCTCCACATTACAATCTAACAAAACCACAAATTCTATTTTTCTCTTTTCATAAAAAAGTAATAAAACCCGATTTGCAAAAACAAATAAAACGACTACCTTTGTGAGCGATTTGAGAATCGTGACTACGTATTTTTAATTATATCACTTAAAAAAGAGCTAATTATGACTTATTCACACGAAGTGGAACACATGTGTGTTGTAAAGAAGGGTCCTAACCACGGACCGGCTCCCATACCCGAAGAAGGAAAATGGGTAAAATCAAAAGAAATTGTTGATATTTCAGGTCTGACACACGGTGTGGGTTGGTGTGCTCCTCAGCAGGGTGCATGTAAGCTGACTCTGAACGTAAAAGAAGGTATCATCCAGGAAGCTCTGGTTGAAACTATCGGCTGTTCAGGTATGACTCACTCAGCTGCTATGGCTGCTGAAATCCTCCCAGGAAAAACTATCCTCGAAGCATTGAACACAGACTTAGTTTGTGACGCCATCAACACTGCTATGCGCGAACTCTTCTTACAGATCGTTTACGGACGTACTCAGTCAGCTTTCTCAGAAGGTGGTCTGATCATCGGTGCAGGTCTTGAAGATTTAGGTAAAGGTCTGCGTAGCCAGGTAGGTACATTGTACGGTACTTTGGCTAAAGGTCCTCGTTACCTTGAAATGGCAGAAGGTTACATCAAGACAATTGCTCTTGACAAAAACGATGAAATCTGCGGATACGAATTCGTTCACATGGGCAAATTCATGGATGAAATCAAGAAGGGTACTGATGCGAATGAAGCATTGAAGAAAGTTACCGGTACTTACGGACGCTTCACTGCAGAACAGGGAGCTGTTAAACACATTGATCCACGTCACGAATAATATAAGGAGGAAAAGAAATTATGATTAGAGAAGTAAAATTTGAAAGTCAGGACCGCCGTATCAAAGGTATCATCGAAGCCTTGAACGCTAACGGTATCAAAGACATCGAAGAAGCTAACGCTATCTGCGAAGCTGCTGGAGTTGATCCTTATAAAACGTGTGAAGAAACTCAACCGATCTGTTTTGAAAATGCTAAGTGGGCTTACGTAGTAGGTGCTGCTATCGCTATCAAGAAAGGTTGCAAAAACGCTGCTGATGCTGCCGAAGCTATCGGTATAGGTCTGCAGGCATTCTGTATCCCGGGTTCTGTAGCTGACGACCGTAAGGTTGGTATCGGTCATGGAAATCTGGCTGCTATGTTGTTACGTGAAGAAACCAAATGTTTCGCTTTCTTGGCAGGTCACGAATCTTTCGCTGCTGCCGAAGGTGCTATCAAAATCGCTGCAAAAGCAGACAAAGTACGTAAAGAACCTCTGCGTTGTATCTTGAACGGTCTTGGAAAAGATGCTGCTCAGATCATCTCTCGTATCAACGGCTTTACTTATGTTCAAACACAGTTTGACTATTTCACAGGTGAACTGAAAGTAGTACGTGAAATTGCTTACTCTGACGGTCCTCGTGCAAAAGTAAAATGCTATGGTGCAGATGATGTACGTGAAGGCGTAGCTATCATGTGGAAAGAAGGTGTAGATGTATCTATCACAGGTAACTCTACTAACCCGACGCGTTTCCAACACCCGGTTGCAGGTACTTACAAGAAAGAACGTGTACTGGCAGGTAAGCCATACTTCTCAGTAGCTTCAGGTGGTGGTACAGGTCGTACTCTTCACCCGGATAACATGGCTGCCGGTCCTGCTTCATACGGTATGACTGACACTATGGGTCGTATGCACTCAGACGCTCAGTTCGCCGGTTCTTCATCCGTTCCTGCTCACGTAGAATGATGGGATTCCTGGGAATTGGTAACAACCCGATGGTAGGCTGTACTGTGGCTTGTGCGGTAGATGTAGCTCAGGCATTGGCAAAGTAACCACCGTTTCTTGATCAAATGATATAAACTCCTGTAATTTTGACAATTACAGGAGTTTCTTTTATAAACAAAAACGTGAAAATTAAATACTTTCGGAATAACATAGGCCATTTACTAAGCATTAACGAGAAATACAGAAACAGACTAAAGTATGGTTACCCAAAGAAGTAAAGAAGTAGCAAAAACGCTTGAACCAACAGATACACAAATCAGATTAAGACCTCACTCTTACTAAGAAAATCAGACCTGATTATTTCTTTCTTTTCTTGCAAAGCAACCTATCTTCCTTCATTTAATCATTTCCCTAATTCTATTTCTGTATTATAACTTATCCTAATCTCACTAAGAAATTCAACGCATTTAGATTACAAGATATTGAATAAATCTTTCTTTTCTGTATATTTGCGCCCGGTATTTTAGATGCAATCCGAGAAGTTGTAAGTTTTCGGAGTCATTTTATACTTCCCCCGCTTAAGAACTTACTTATTTAGACAAAGTTAATGAAACAAATCAATGCAGTAATTACAGGAGTTGGAGGATATGTGCCCGATTATATCCTGACTAATGATGAGATATCCAGAATTGTAGATACCACCGATGAATGGATCATGGGACGTATCGGAATCAAAGAAAGACGCATCCTGAATGAAGAAGGACTCGGCACCTCATACATGGCACGAAAAGCTGTCAAACAACTGATGCAACGTACTCAAAGTAATCCGGATGATATTGACCTGGTAATTGTAGCTACCACCACTCCCGATTATCGGCTTCCTTCAACGGCTTCCATTTTATGCGAAAGAGTGGGGTTGAAAAATGCATTTGCCTTTGACATGCAAGCGGTCTGCAGCGGTTTCTTATATGCATTAGAAACCGGGGCTAACTTTATCCGTTCGGGAAAATACAAAAAAGTCATTATTGTTGGTGCCGATAAAATGTCGTCTGTGATAGACTATACTGATCGTGCCACCTGTCCTATTTTCGCTGATGGTGCAGCAGCTTTCTTGTTGGAACCCACAACAGATCATTTAGGAGTTATCGATTCCGTTTTAAGAACAGACGGCAAAGGACTTCCTTTTTTACACATGAAAGCCGGTGGTTCAGTTTGTTCACCTTCTTATTTTACAGTTGACAACCACATGCATTACCTTCACCAAGAAGGACGTACAGTATTTAAATATGCTGTAGCCAATATGTCAGATGCATGTGAGTCGATCATCGAAAGAAACCAACTGACAAAAGATGAAATAGACTGGGTCGTTCCCCACCAGGCCAATCAACGTATCATCAGTGCTGTTGCCCAACGTCTGGATGTACCATTAGAAAAGGTTATGATCAATATTGAACACTACGGCAATACCAGTGCAGGTACGCTTCCATTATGCATTTGGGATTTCGAAAATAAACTCAAAAAAGGTGATAATTTGATTTTCACCGCTTTCGGAGCCGGATTTGCCTGGGGAGCTGTTTACGTTAAATGGGGATATGATGGCAAGACAAATAACGCATGTTAGTCTAATCACAAACGCCGATATACTTTCTTTCAGTGCTTTTGGGTAAACACAAGAAACCTTATCATACACTTCTTTGTTATTTTCCGATAACTAAATGCATTGGATAATGGAAAATGGTGTAATGATGCAGTATTTTGAATGGAATCTGCCAAATGACGGAAATTTATGGAAACAATTAAAAGAAGATGCGTCACATTTACATGAGATTGGTGTGACAGCAGTATGGATTCCCCCCGCTTACAAAGCCGACGAACAACAAGACGAAGGTTATGCAACCTACGATTTGTATGATCTCGGCGAAGTTCGATCAAAAAGGAACCATAAGAACGAAATATGGTACGAAAGAAGAACTGAAAGAAATGATCGATGAATTACATAAAAATCATATTTCCGTTTATCTGGACGTAGTACTGAATCATAAGGCAGGAGGTGATTTCACTGAAAAGTTCATAGTTGTAGAAGTCGATCCCAATGATAGAACCCAAGCATTAGGAAAACCGTTCGAAATACAGGCTGGACCGGATACAGCTTCCATGGACGTAAGGATAAATATTCAGACTTCAAATGGCATTGGTATCATTTTTCAGGAACTGGTTTTGACGATGCCAAAAAGCGGAGTGGCATCTTCCAGATACAGGGTGAAGGCAAAGCGTGGAGCGAAGGGGTTGACAATGAAAATGGCAACTACGATTTCTTATTATGCAATGATATAGACCTGGATCATCCTGAAGTAGTCACCGAATTGAATCGTTGGGGAAAATGGGTTTCCAAAGAGCTGAACCTCGACGGAATGCGTCTGGATGCCATCAAACACATGAAAGACAAGTTCATTGCACAATTCTTGGATGCGGTAAGAAGCGAAAGAGGAGACAAATTCTACGCTGTTGGCGAATATTGGAATGGTGATTTGAACACACTCGATGCATACATAAATCCGTGGGTCACAAAGTCAACCTATTTGATGTTCCATTACATTATAATTTATTCCAAGCATCACAAGAAGGCAAGAATTATGATCTGCAGAATATCCTAAAAAACACATTAGTCGAGCACCACTGTGATCTGGCAGTCACTTTTGTCGACAATCACGATTCGCAATCGGGCAGTTCCTTGGAATCACAAATAGAAGACTGGTTCAAACCATTGGCCTATGGTCTGATATTATTAATAAAAGACGGTTATCCTTGTTTGTTCTACGGAGATTATTATGGTGTCAAAGGAGAAAACTCACCTCATACCCAAATCATTAATATTCTTCTGGATGCCAGAAGAAAATATGCTTATGGCGATCAGATTGAGTATTTCGATCATCCTTCCGCCATTGGCTTTATTCGTACGGGAGATGAAGAACATGTCGGTTCCGGTTTAGTCTTTTTAATGTCTAATGATGAAGCCGGCAGTAAAAAGATGGATTTGGGCGAAGAACATAAAGGTGAAATATGGCATGAAATAACCGGAAATATTCAGCAAGAAATCACATTAGACGAAAAAGGAAGTGGAGAATTTTCTGTTAATACCCGTAATATTGCTGTTTGGATAAAAAAGAATTAAAATGGAAATCCATTCCGAAAGAAAGAAAAGACTTAGTTTATCCCTGCTTTTCAAAATAATAAAAGATACAGTTTGGGGATTCATAGACGACAGCGTTATGAGGTTGAGCGCTTCATTAGCCTATGCGACTTTGTTTTCAATTATTCCTTTTCTTTCCCTTCTAGTCACTGTCGGTGTCTTTTTCCATATGGATTTGGCCAATCAACTTTATGTCCAACTACAACCGATTGTGGGCCCCGAAGTTACCGAGGCCCTTCGTTCTATTATAGAAAATGCAGAAAATACAGACTCCTCCAGGTCGGCCGCCTTTGTCAGCTTAGGTATCTCTATTTTTGGTGCCACCACTATTTTTGCAGAAATACAAAGTTCATTAAATTCAATTTGGGGAATAAAAGCCGTCCCTAAAAAGAGCTGGCTTAAATTTATTAAAAACCGGATACTTTCTTTCTCAATAATACTTGTATTTGCCTTCATTCTCCTGATTACATTCACCATTACCAATATAATCGGAGAACTCAGTCAAAAATTCATCTTTAAGTATCCGGAAGTAGCCGATTCGTTGGTAAAAGTGGTAGGAATCATCATAAACATGAGTGTCACTACCATCATCTTTACACTCATATTTAAAATATTACCCGATGCCAAAATCAAGAGCAAAGACGTTTGCATCGGAGCTGTTGTAACCACCATACTGCTACTGATAGGTCAATGGGGAATTTCCTTTTATATAGGAATAGCCAATGTGGGGACCGTCTATGGGGCTGCTGCGTTCATGGTGGTTTTCGTCACTTGGATTTATTATTCTTCCATCATCATATATACCGGTGCAGAGTTTACCAAAGCATGGGCAAACGAAATGGGAGGTAAAATTTTCCCCGACGAATATGCAGTAGCCACCAAAACCATTGAAATACACGAAGACAAGCCTATCGAATAATCTAGAATAAAAATCACTTCTTCCGTGACGATTCATTCTCAGTATCACGACATGTTTTCGTATACTGTTTCAGATGCTTTCTCATTTGTTCGAAACGGACAAAGCCCAAGAAAAACAAGAAGATTCCGGCTATAATACATCCCCACGCCAGCCCATCCAAACGTGAAATGCTTTCAATTTGAAATATCCCTATCCCCACAGTCAAAAGGTAAAGTGCCATACGGATATATGCAAACAAAGTTCTTTCATTAGCCAGCTTGGTTCTTTCAAGTGCCAGATGATCACGAAGAATCAACTCTTTATCATTCTCAAAGTTATCGGTAAATGTCAGCATAATTATATTAAGGTAACTGTATCTTAAACGTTTATTTAAAACAATAATTGAGTATAATAGTTCAGGAAACAGAATCTCCATTTATTAAATGATACTGACAGATCCGCCAATCCTGACCAATTTGCCGTACACTAAAATCATTTTTAGTTATACTTTTCACAACTGGCTAATTAAATTTATGTAAGTAGAAAAATCTCTTCATAAAAAAATAATTCCTGGGATACAAATAACAAGTTATTAAAATACAAAAGACTTGTTATTTGCACACAAGAATCAAATTATAAGGAAATGACGTTAACAATGTTAATTGAAACAAACTCCAATAACAAGTAAAATCTTGCACAATGCTATGCCACTAACCTTTTTTCATTAAACCAACGTACAGGGATCTTTCTGCTTAACAAAACATTGCGACAGTAGTACGGCAAACGGGGTATCATATACTCTGGCTTTCTGTGGGCATCCCTTTACACAGGCACAACATTTAATGCAGCGTTCGGCATCCGTATTCAACTCGTCACCTTTGGCTATGGCGCTTACAGGACACATTTTCGCACACGCACCGCAGTGAGTACACAAAGATTCATCTTCCACCCAAGGAGTACGGGGAAGGGGAACTCCACTTTTACGCAAGGCAATCACTTTCCGCAAAAAGCGAAACAATGGAAAAAAAGGCTGACGCGGACGCCGGATTTTACGGACATCGACCGCATATAATTTTTCCGGTTCGGTAGCAGATGCTATTTTATCTGAAATCTGCTTTCCAAAATCGGCTGCCACAGCAAGGTCACGTTCGTCAGGACGTCCGGCAGCTACGGGATATTTTTCTGTACTATAAGAGTGTTCTCCTATGAAAGTAGCACCGGCAATCACTTTAAACCCCTGTTGAATAGCCCAATAATCAAGTTCCATCAACGATTTTTCGTAAGCACGGTTACCGTATACCACCACGATAACCGCCGGAGTATTACTTCCGCGCACACTTGCCAGACGATCCATGGCCAAAGGGGCTACACGGCCTCCATATACCGGCACGACAATAATAGCTAATGCAGATTCGGCAATCACTAAATCCTGAGTTGCCTGTTGTGTTAAATTCGTGTTTATCACATTTGTTATTCCGGTTCCACGAACAATTGCCTCTCCAACTTGTTTAGAGGTGTGGGTAGGCGAGAAATAAATCAAATGGACTTCGTTTGCTGTCATAATAGTTACTTTTTATGCAACAAAGGTACACTTTTATGAAGAAAAAAAGAGTAAACGAAGACAAAAACCAAAATTATTTATTATCTTTGCGGCGTTGAAACATTCCGAACCCCTCCAACGGGAGACAAATTCGGATTTCCGATTCAGCCAAACATCCCTAATTCATCATTTAAAGATTATTGCGTTTGTTAAGTTTCCGACCTCTGCGTCGCAGCTTCAGCCGTACGTATTTCAACGAATAAAATTAAAATATTTAAATAACTCACTATACTGTATGTATAACATCATTCAATTGAACGACAAGAATTTGTCGGAACTACAAGCTATTGCCCAGGAATTGGGTATCAAAAAACAGACTCACTTAAGAAAGAAGAACTTGTCTACAAAATCCTCGACGAACAAGCCATAGCCGGAGCTACTAAAAAGGTAGCTGCCGACAAACTGAAAGAGGAACGCAAAGAAGATAAGAAAAAACGCTCTCGGGTGACAGTAAAGAAGGAAAACGCCGACAAGGTTTTCTCTTCTACCAAGAATGGAGAACTAACTAAAACAGATGCCAAAACACCTGCAGCCAAAACACAGCCACAACCTAAAACAACAGAACCGACCCCAGAAACAGCTAAAGAGGCAAACGCCGAAACAAACGCCACTCCGGCCGAATCTGTCAAAGTGACACCTTATGCCACTCCGAAAAAGAAACCGGGACGTCCCGTAAAAATCAGGTAGAAACAGAAGCTAAACCCGCAGAAGAAACTACCGAAAAACCGGAAACAGTACCATCGGCACAAGAAGAAAAGCCCGCTGCCCAACCGGAAGCAGAAAAACGTCCCATCAGCAAACCGATTCTCAAACCCAAACCGGCCGTTGTAGACGAAGAAAGCTCGATCCTCTCGGATATAGATGCAGACGATGATTTTATCCCCATCGAAGACCTGCCTTCGGAAAAAGTAGAATTGCCAACCGAACTGTTCGGCAAATTTGAATCGACCAAAGCCGAAGCAGTAATAGCCCCCGAACCTGTGGCACAACCCCAACGCCCGCGTGTGATTCGCCCACGCGACAATAATAACAACAATTACAACAACAATAATAATAACCAACGCAACAATAACCAGCGTCAGCCTGTACAACAGCGTCCCATGCCGCAACAAAATGCCGCCGAAGCCGCACCCGTTCAGGAACGCCGCGTGATTGAACGTGAGAAACCTTATGAATTTGATGATATCCTCACCGGAACCGGTGTATTGGAAATCATGCAGGATGGTTACGGATTCCTCCGTTCGTCAGATTATAACTACCTCTCTTCACCGGACGATATCTACGTTTCGCAATCCCAGATCAAACTGTTCGGTCTGAAGACCGGTGACGTAGTAGAAGGTGTAATCCGTCCGCCCAAAGAAGGCGAAAAATACTTCCCGCTGGTAAAGGTTTCTAAAATCAACGGACGTGATGCCGCTTTCGTACGTGACCGTGTACCGTTCGACCATCTCACTCCGCTGTTCCCGGACGAAAAGTTCAAGCTGTGCAAAGGAGGCTACTCCGACTCGATGTCGGCACGTGTAGTCGACCTCTTTTCACCAATCGGTAAAGGACAGCGTGCCTTGATCGTGGCTCAGCCCAAGACCGGTAAAACCATCCTGATGAAAGAAATCGCCAATGCCATCGCTGCCAACCATCCGGAAGTATATATGATCATGTTGTTGATTGACGAACGTCCGGAAGAAGTAACCGACATGGCCCGCAGTGTCAATGCGGAAGTGATTGCTTCTACATTCGACGAACCTGCCGAACGCCATGTGAAAATTGCCGGCATCGTACTCGAAAAAGCTAAAAGATTGGTAGAGTGCGGACACGATGTAGTGATCTTCCTCGACTCTATCACCCGTCTGGCGCGCGCATACAATACTGTATCTCCGGCATCAGGAAAGGTACTCTCGGGTGGTGTGGATGCCAATGCACTACACAAACCGAAACGTTTCTTCGGAGCAGCCCGTAACATAGAGAACGGAGTCGCTCACCATTATCGCTACTGCCCTGATCGACACCGGTTCGAAGATGGACGAAGTAATCTTTGAAGAGTTCAAGGGTACAGGTAACATGGAGTTGCAGCTCGACCGCAACCTAAGTAACAAACGTATCTTCCCTGCTGTCAACATTGTGGCATCGAGCACCCGCCGCGACGACTTGCTGCTCGACAAGCAAACACTGGACCGCATGTGGATACTACGCAAGTATCTGTCGGATATGAATCCTATCGAAGCAATGGATTTCGTAAAAGACCGATTGGAAAAAACCAAAGACAATGACGAGTTCCTGATGAGCATGAACAGCTAAAGAGTTCCTTTTGTGAACAAATATAGTAAAAAGAGTGAGATTCTGTTTGAATCTCACTCTTTTATTTAGCTTTGCACTACATGCATCATAAACAAGCATAAAACAAACATCGGGAAAACAACATTTACTGTGGGAAAGTCTTTCAATATAGCGCTTATAGTAATAGCAGTAACCTTATACTCTGTCACTACATATGCTGCCGATAACAAAGCAACAAGGCACGTGTCAGCGCTGCTGGACCTGATCGACAACAGCCTCAACTATAGTAAAGAAGCTCCCAACGACAGTATTATCCAATGGGGCAACGAATTGGCTCCTCTCCTGAAAAAGCAGAAAGAATATAAAACTCTATTTCAGTTGAAACAACTGATTGTGACAGCTTATGCCTCACGAGGAGACATGAATATGTCCATCGACCATGCCCGCCGGATGTATAAGGAAGCCAAAGAATTGAATTCCCCCATCGGTATAGCTCTTTCCAGCCGTGCCATTGGGGATGCCTACTTGAATGCCAATATGCAGGAACCCGCCATCGAATCTTATAAAGAAGCTCTGGAGTTGCTTGACAAAATACCGGGTAGCGAAATCCTCGAACAAGAGATTCTTCCGAAATTCATCCTGACCCTGATTCAGACCTCGCACATGGACGAGGTACGCATCTATCTGCAAAAGTTTGAAAACCTGTATGCCGATAACCCTAATCCTACATTCCACTTTTTCATATGTGCGTGCAATGCCTACTATAACATCGAGTCCGGTGATCCCGAAAAGGGAAAAGCCGAACTGGACAAAGCCAGGAAAATCCACGAACAACTGAATTATCTCTACCTGCGTAGTATCTACAACTATATATTGGCCCAGTACTATCAAGCTGTCGGGAAGTATGAACTGGCCCTGCAACAATACGAATGCCTGACAAAGGTCCCTAAAGCACCTGCCCCCAACAAACACATCGGTTTGCAGCTTGAGTGTGCCCAACTGCTGACTCAAATGGGACGAACGGAAGAAGCCTATCGTATCTATCAAAAGGCTAACCGGCAAAAAGACTCTTTGAACGCTCTGAGCTATGCCCGGCAAATCAATGACCTACGGGGAATGTACCAGATAGACCGGATGGAAATCCGGAACCAAATTCAACGAAACCAAATCATCTTGTGGATCATCATAGCTTCCATCTTTATATTGATGCTTGTTTTGCTGTTGATTGTCCGCATCCGGCAGGAGTCCAACCGACTTCTCCGCTCCAAAGAAGAATTGGAAATAGCCCGTAAGTATGCCGAGAACTCGATACGTACCAAAAGTCTGTTCCTGTCGAACATGAGTCACGAAATACGAACACCACTGAATGCACTTTCCGGATTCTCATCCATCCTGACCGACGAATCCATCGACAATGACACACGGTATCAATGCAATGACATCATCCAGCAAAACTCCGAACTGCTGCTAAAGCTGATCAATGATGTAATAGACCTGTCAAATCTCGATCCCGGCAAGCTGACTTTCAATTTTAAAGAATGTGACGCCGTCAATATATGCCGTAACGTAATCAACACCGTAGAGAAGGTGAAGCAGACACAAGCCGGAGTCAGTTTTGTCACTTCACTGGATAAACTGACTTTGCGTACAGACGAGGCACGCCTGCAACAGGTATTGATCAACCTGCTGATCAATGCCACCAAGTTCACTACCGAAGGAAGTATCACCCTGACATTAGAAAAAGAATCAGAAACCATAGCTCTGTTCACTGTGACAGATACCGGATGTGGTATCCTCCGTGAAAAACAGGACCAGATATTCAATCGTTTTGAGAAACTGAACGAAAGTGCACAGGGAACAGGTCTGGGACTCTCGATCTGTCAACTTATCATCGAGCAAATCGGAGGGAGAATATGGATTGACCCGGACTACACCGAAGGTGCGCGATTCCGGTTTACACACCCCGTCTGGCCCGCAAAGGAAAAGGAGGCAGAAAGATGAAGCGACTGATACTTATCATCATAGTATGTTGCCGGGCCTTAGGATGGTGTCATGCAAATACACAAACGGAAACGGACAGCCTGTATCGGGTGACACAGTCACTTCCGCATGACTCGACTCGTCTGGAAATGTTCAAGAGACTGGCACAAATAGAGCAGCTGACTCCCAGGTGTATCACCTTCTCGGGTCTGTTGCGCGAGGAAGCCACCTTGCAGAAGAATGACAGATACAACGCCATAGCCGCCTATCTGCACACAGTGTACTACTATAACCAAAACAACCGGGACAGCGTAAAAAAATGGCTTGACACAATGGAGCCTTATGCCCGCAAATCGCAAACCTGGGATCTCTATTTTGATGCGCTCCGCTTTCAGATAGACCTCTGCACCTACGAAGAGCAGTATGAACTTGCCATCAACGAAGCGAACCAGATGTACGAAAGAGCCCAAAAAGTGAACTGTGCCCGCGGACTGATCGGAGCAAAACAATGCCTGGGCAACGCCTATATCAGTACAGAGCGATGGGACGAAGGAATGAAAGCATTGGAAGCTGCCTATCAGCTCTCTTTACAAACAGATAATGCGGTAGTACGAATCTCGATTCTCTGTCAACTGATTTCCATAACCAAGGATCAGAAAAACAACCAATTACTCTCCGAATACCTTGCGAAGCTAAAAGAAACACTGCATCACCATACCTCCACGAACCCGATGCTCAAAGAGGCATTTTATGATGTTTACCTGTTCTGCGAAGTATATTACACCTATTACTATCTATATGCAGGCCAGCCGGAACAAGCACATAAAAATCTGGTTAACGCAGGCAAATTTCTCAATGGCAACACCTTCTTTCTCTACAGGGTGCTCTATTACGATGCCTATGCAGCATACTTCCGGGCTTGCAAAGCGTATGACCGGGCACTTGCCAAGATAGACTCCACCATCATACTGCTGCAAGAGGACTTCAACAGCAATTACATCCACCAAAAATTGACAAAAGCCGACCTCCTGGCAGAAGCCGGACGAAGTGCGGAAGCCATTCCCCTGTACATCGAAACGCTCCATCTTAAAGACTCTATCGAAACGACCGTTCTCGACAAACAGATGCAACAGATAAAAGCCAAATACAACATCGACAAAGTGGCATTGGAAGAGGAACGGCTGAAAAGCTACATCCAACTCGGCACCTTAATAGTGGTGGTCATTATCCTGATAATTCTGGTTGCTTTCATGCTCCGCATTTCACACGTACGCAAGGCTTTGGAACGATCGGAAAAAGAAACACGGGAAACAACCCGCATGGCGGAAGAAGCCAACGAAATGAAAAATCGCTTTTTGTCGAACATAAGCTATCACATCCGCATCCCGCTGAACGGTGTAGTGGGTTTCTCACAATTGATAGCCTCCGAACCCAACATGCCCGATGAGCTCCGTAAAGAATACTCTTCCATCATTCAGAAGAACTCCGAAGAATTGATGCGCCTGGTTAATGATGTACTTGATTTATCACGGCTCGAAGCCGGTATGATGAAGTTCAACATTCAGGAGTACGGACTGGCGGAACTCTGCAATGAAGCTACCTATATGGCGCGCATGCATAGTGAAGGGTGTACCGTCATCCGGTTGGAAAACGAAATTGACACAGACCTGAACATCCGGGTAGACACCGTCCGTTTCACACAGGCGTTGCTGAGTGCACTGACATATCCGCAGAAGTACAAAGAAAAACGGGAAATCGACTTTAAGGTGACACTCGACACGGAGAAGAACTTCATCAACTTCCGCATCACCAACTCTCCGCTGGCTGACGAAAGATTTACTTCGCAAGAGGTATGCATCCGTCACGAAATCAACCGCCTGCTATTTGAGTATTTCGGAGGAAACTACAAAGTACAGACAAATCCGGACGGAAAGCCGACCATCCTCTTCACGTTTCCCTCAGGAAGAAATTGACTTCTTCCCCTATCCGCTCGTCTACTTCTACAGAAAGTTGTATCTTTGCAACCTGCAAACTTAAACCCTTCTTTATGTATACCAACAAACAGATCTGGAGTGTCAGTTACCCGATTCTCCTGAGCTTGCTTGCGCAAAATGTCATCAACGTCACCGACACTGCCTTTCTGGGACGTGTCAGTGAGATAGCCCTCGGTGCTTCTGCCATGGGTGGGCTTTTCTATATTTGTATTTTCACCATTGCCTTCGGATTCAGCACCGGTTCCCAGATCGTCATTGCCCGCCGCAACGGTGAAGCACGTTACGGCGATGTAGGTCCGGTCATGATTCAGGGAGTCTTGTTCCTGTTGGTCATGGCTCTCCTGCTCTTCGGATTCACCAAAGCGTTCGGCGGAAACATCATGCGCCTGCTGGTCTCTTCCGAAAGCATTTATGATGCCACGATGGAGTTTCTCGACTGGCGCATCTTCGGGTTCTTCTTCTCATTTGTCAACGTGATGTTCCGGGCACTCTACATCGGAATCACCCGCACCAAGGTGCTCACCATCAATGCAGTGGTTATGGCGCTGACCAATGTGGTACTGGACTATGCCTGATATTCGGACACTTCGGCTTCCGGAAATGGGCATCAAAGGAGCAGCCATTGCTTCCGTAATCGCCGAAGCGGCTTCTCTGCTCTTTTTCCTGATTTATACGTACATCACCGTCAACCTGAAAAAGTATGGCCTCAACCGCTTGCGGTCGTTCGACCCGGTTTTGTTGATGCGCATTCTCAGTATATCGTGCTTCACCATGCTTCAGTATTTCCTGTCGATGGCCACCTGGTTTGTTTTCTTTGTGGCAGTGGAGAGGTTGGGACAGCGCGAACTCGCTATTGCCAACATCGTGAGAAGCATCTACATCGTTATGCTGATTCCGGTAAATGCACTGGCCACCACGACCAACAGCCTGGTGAGCAACGCCATCGGCGCGGGAGGCATCAACTACGTGATGCCGTTGATAAACAAAATCGGGCGCTTCTCTTTCCTGATCATGCTGGGACTGGTCATCATAACCGCCCTGTTCCCACAAGCATTGCTCTCGGTATACACCAACGAAACGGCATTGATCAATGAATCGGTATCATCGGTATATGTCATCTGCGTGGCCATGCTGATTGCCTCTGTTGCTAACGTCGTCTTCAACGGAATATCGGGTACAGGCAATACTCAAGCAGCCTGATGCTCGAAGCCATCACGATTGCAATCTACGGATCGTACATCATTTTCATCGGAATGTGGGTGAAAGCTCCCATCGAATGGTGCTTTACGATTGAGATTCTGTACTATACACTGTTGCTCGCCACAAGCTATATTTATTTCAAAAAAGCAAAATGGCAGAACAAAAAGATATAAAGTACGAGAGATTTTTGTACATTTGCGGCTGATTTCACCGCAGATTGCACAGATTAGCACAGATATTCTCTATGTCAGATATAAAATCCGTGTCGATCCGTACAATTTGCGGCGGGCTTTACACATCATTAGTAATTCATAATTCAAAGATATGTTCGACAATTTAAGCGAAAGACTCGAAAGGTCGTTTAAGATTCTGAAAGGTGAAGGCAAAATCACCGAGATCAACGTAGCAGAAACCCTGAAAGACGTGCGCAAGGCACTGCTCGATGCCGACGTTAACTATAAAGTAGCCAAAGGATTCACTGATACGGTGAAGGAAAAGGCACTGGGACAGAACGTGCTCACAGCCGTAAAACCGAGCCAGTTGATGGTGAAGATTGTTCATGACGAACTGACCCAGCTGATGGGTGGAGAAACTGTCGAAATCGACACCAAAGGTCAGCCGGCAGTCATCCTGATGTCCGGTTTGCAAGGTTCGGGTAAGACCACTTTCTCGGGTAAGCTGGCCCGCATGCTGAAAACCAAGAAGAACAAACGCCCGTTGCTCGTTGCATGTGACGTTTACCGTCCGGCAGCTATCGAGCAGCTTCGCGTATTGGCCGAACAGATTGACGTACCGATGTACTCGGAGATCGACAGCAAAGATCCGGTTTCCATCGCCCAGAATGCCATCAAAGAAGCACGTGCCAAGGGATACGATCTGGTAATTGTCGATACGGCCGGACGTCTGGCAGTCGACGAACAGATGATGAATGAGATCGCTGCCATCAAAGAAGCCATCCAGCCCAACGAAATTTTGTTCGTGGTAGACTCTATGACCGGACAAGATGCGGTCAACACAGCCAAAGAGTTCAACGAACGCCTCGACTTTGACGGCGTGGTGCTGACCAAGCTCGACGGTGATACCCGCGGTGGTGCGGCCCTCTCTATCCGTTCGGTAGTGAACAAACCTATCAAGTTTGTAGGTACGGGCGAGAAACTCGATGCCATCGACCAGTTCCACCCTGCCCGTATGGCCGACCGTATCCTGGGTATGGGTGACATCGTTTCGTTGGTGGAACGCGCACAGGAACAATATGACGAAGAAGAAGCTAAACGCCTCCAAAAGAAGATTGCCAAGAACCAGTTCGACTTCAACGACTTCCTCAGCCAGATCTCCCAGATTAAGAAAATGGGTAATCTGAAAGAGCTCGCTTCAATGATTCCGGGTGTGGGCAAGGCCATCAAAGATATCGATATCGACGACAACGCTTTCAAAAGCATCGAAGCCATCATCTACTCCATGACTCCGGAGGAACGCAGCAATCCGGGCATCCTGAACGGTTCGCGCCGTACACGTATCGCCAAAGGTAGCGGTACGACTATCCAGGAGGTGAACCGTCTGCTGAAACAGTTTGACCAGACTCGCAAAATGATGAAGATGGTGACCAGCAGCAAGATGGGCAAAATGATGCCGAAGATGAAATAAGACTGCACTTTTCTTCCCGAAAGCTTGACTTTGGCTTCGGGATGATGTATCTTTGTCTATGTAATCATTCAATAAATTCAATTAGAATGCAATAGAAGGAGGAAGCTGCCGTTTCCTCCTTTTTTTATATACCTACCGGAGTAAGAAACCATAACCCGCCGCTTGAAGTCCCGGAGACGGTTGCTCCACTCCCGAATACCGGCTGCATTGCAGTCAGATGCTTACTGCATTTCAGTAAAACCCCGGCTCTACCCGCATCGGATCCCGGCTCTATTCCCAGAAGTTCCTCTTTGCCTTCGGAACTCCTCCCCACCCTGTTAATAATCTATAAAGCTACTCTTGACAAAAAACAGGGAATGGTAAATGATATTACTTTTGCCTGATACCATAAAAGCATTGAATCAATGAAACACATTCTCTTCACTCTGGCGCTTGCTTCCATAGCCGGGATAGCCAACGCACAACACAATGGGCACTCCTATACGGTAGAAGGTTTGATAAACGATTCTACTGAACGGACAGACACTCTATATCAGCCGTTATGACGACGGAATGAAAGTGGATAGCACGCAAGTGACCAACGGGCAATTTAAATTCACCGGAAAAGCGGACATCCCCTGTTTTTGCCGCATCGATGCGGGGAGAGAGTATGCCAACTTCATCCTCGAAGGGGGCAACATCCAGGTCAATGTACTGACTCACAATGACCCGAAGGAACGCCAATGAATGAGGAGTATACCCACATATCTGATAAGACATCCGAGCTGGTCACAGAGTTGAGAAAAAGACATGCGGCCATCGAACAGCAAACAGAAGACAAATCGGAACAACTCCGGCTTAAAAAAGAATACGCCGATACTTACTGGCATCCGACTTATACCCGACTATACAAAGACATGTTTATGAAGAACCCGGACAATGCACTCGGAGAGTTTGCCATCAGAGAGCTTGCCATGTGCGCTTTGCCCGAAGAGATGGACACCATATTTGCGGCTTCCGGCCCCTGGTTGAAGTCACTGAGCGTATATCACCGCATCGAAAAGCAGTTTCAAGGCATGAAAGCGACGGCAGTAGGACAAAAGTTTACCGACTTCAGCGGTAAGACTATAGACGGTACCGCAAGCTCTTTATCCGATTTTGTGGGCAAAGGTCAATACACTTTGGTAGATTTCTGGGCAAGCTGGTGTGGCCCCTGCCGTTCCGAATCGCCTCATATAGCCGAACTCTACAACACATACAAAGACAAAGGACTGACTGTCGTGGGAGTAGCAGTCTGGGACAAACCGGAAAATACCAAAAAAGCGATCAAGGAACTCAATATCGACTGGCCGCAAATTATCGACACCGGTATGACGCCCATGGATCTGTACGGTGTAAAAGGTATCCCTTTCATCCTCCTCTTCGGACCTGACGGAACCATCATCGCACGTGACCTCAGAGGAGAAGGAATGAAAAATAAAGTAGCCGAAGTACTAAACAATAAATAACTCAATAAACGAATAAGAAATGACACTGATTGATGGAAAAGCCATCTCCGAACAAGTAAAGCAGGAGATTGCAGCCGAAGTGGCAGAAATAGTGGCTCATGGAGGCAAACGCCCTCACCTGGCAGCCATCCTCGTAGGACACGACGGAGGCAGCGAGACATATGTAGCCGCCAAAGTAAAAGCTTGCGAAGTGTGCGGATTCAAGTCGTCACTGATCCGTTACGAAAGTGATGTGACAGAGGACGAGCTGCTTGCCAAAGTACGCGAACTGAATGAAGATGACGATGTAGACGGATTTATCGTACAACTTCCGTTGCCCAAACACATCTCCGAACAAAAAGTGATTGAGACCATCGATTACCGCAAAGATGTGGACGGATTTCACCCGATCAATGTAGGACGCATGTCTATCGGACTGCCTTGCTATGTATCGGCCACTCCGAATGGAATCCTCGAACTGCTGAAACGCTACCGGATAGAGACATCCGGGAAAAAGTGCGTCGTATTGGGACGCAGCAATATTGTTGGTAAACCGATGGCTGCACTGATGATGCAGAAGGCTTATCCGGGAGACGCTACGGTGACCGTATGTCACAGCCGCTCAAAAGATCTGGTGAAAGAGTGCCGGGAAGCCGATATCATTATCGCTGCATTGGGACAACCTAATTTCGTAAAGGCGGAAATGGTGAAAGAAGGTGCCGTGGTCATTGACGTAGGTACCACCCGGGTGCCCGATGCCAGCAAGAAGTCCGGGTTCAAGCTCACAGGAGATGTGAAGTTTGACGAAGTATCCCCGAAATGTTCGTTCATCACTCCCGTTCCGGGAGGAGTCGGCCCGATGACCATCGTGTCACTGATGAAAAATACATTGCTGGCAGGTAAGAAGGCGATCTATCAATAACCCACTCCTCCGTTTCCCTCTTCATAGAAGGGGAAACGGAGAATTTGCTTTTCAATACCTTAGTATCATGAATACGATATTTAAAACCACAGGCTTGTGCGTCTTTCTCTTCGCATGTACCCATGGGCTGCCGCACAAAATTTTTCTATCGACTATCCCTCATATCAAAAAAGAAATACCGACGCACTTGAAATCAGCCGGATCGTCCGTAATGCCACAGCTACCATTCTGTATATGGATGCTTACTCGCGCCCTAACTATTGGATACGGCTGGCTTCGGAGCTCTCTCTACACGGGGTGCAAAGCGGGAAGAAATACCCTGTCATCCGATCGCAAGGTTTCGAACTGGACAAGCAGGTATACATGCCGGCTTCGGGCAATGTGACGTTTACTCTGCAATTTGCCCCTATCGATCCGCAGGACCGGACGATAGACTTTGTAGAAAGCAACAATGAAGAAGACTTCCGGATCGAGGGAATTTGCCTTGACGCATCTGTCCCCAAAAAGAAAGTACACTGCCACCTGGCCGGCAAAATGGCAAACCGACCACAAACCAGTCGCCTGATACTTATAGAAAGCAACAAGAATACACGCGGTACCCCGTGGATTTCGATACCGGTGCGCAACGGTGTCTTTGAGTACGACTTCTATACCGACCACGAAAAGGCTTACGAGCTTATTTGCTGGGACGACCTGTTAAACGGTTGCTGGTATCCGGTCACTTTCTTTGCAGAAAATGGAACGGTATCTTTCACCATATCTGCCATAGACGCACGCCCACCCTATCGCATAGAGACCCTCAACCCACTGACGACGGCCCTCCGGCTATTTGAAGCGGAAGGGGTGGATAAGTTCAGTTTCGATGAACTCAACGCACGAAGAGATACACTCGAAAAATACGGACGTTTTGAAAGTGAAGCCATGCAAGCACTCTGGAAAAAATTCGATCAGGTGAAAGACAATCCCGAAGAAAGAAACAAGCTTTTCAGAGAAAGAGACCGCCTGGAAGAAAGTGGCGAAGCATTCACAGAAGAAGCAAAAGCACTTATAAAGGAAAGGGAACAACTCTTTCGGAAAAAAGTAATTTGGGAAACGGAACAAGCCTCGCAACACCCTTCGCTGGTGGGACTATTTATCCTGAAAATGAAGGTGGAGAACGCACGGAAAGATGAAGACGTCATCCCCTATCTGGAAGTATTTCAAAAAGTGTATGCCTCCCGCTATCCCGAACATCCCTATACCCGGGAAATGCAAATGTTTATCGACAATAACCAACCCAAGACGGGAAACCGTTTCATCGACTTCTCCGCTCCCGACCTGAATGGTAACATGGTTCAGTTGTCCGAACAGATACGGGGAAAAGTGGCTCTGATCGACCTATGGGCTTCCTGGTGTGGCCCGTGCCGTACGACCTCCAAGCAATTGATTCCCATCTACGAAAAATATAAAGACCGTGGATTCACCGTCATCGGCGTCGCACGCGAGCAGAACAGCGATATCCGTATGAGAGAAGCCATACGGAAAGACGGTTATCCCTGGCTGAACCTTATCGAGCTGAATGACGTTCAACAGATCTGGTCAAAATACCGGATACCGAACGCTGCCGGCGGAACTTTCCTCGTGAACGCCCAAGGAATCATTCTTGCCGTGAACCCTACAGCCGAAGAGGTGGAACGTATTCTCCAGAAAGAACTTTAATATCGGTAATTTATGAAACATCTGATTCTTCTTTTTCTCTTTTTTTGCTCTGTATCTTGCAGTAGCAACGCGCAAGAGCAACCTGTCCCTACCTCATCGGCCGACACAATACCCGCACAGAAGATCACCCTCCTCTTTGCAGGCGACCTGATGCAGCATCAGGCACAGATAGACGCAGCCCGGACAGCAACCGGGTACGACTATACAGACTACTTTAAACTGATAAAAGAAGAAATCGGCAAAGCAGACATCGCCATCGGAAATCTGGAGGTAACCCTCGGTGGAAAGCTATCGGGGGTATCCGGCCTTCAGTGCTCCCGACCGAATATCTGACCGCAATCAAAGATGCCGGCTTCAACGTATTGATAACAGCCAACAATCATTGCCTCGACCGAGGCAAAAAAGGGTTGGAAAGAACCATCCTGATGTTGGATTCCCTACAAATTCCGTATGCCGGCACCTACACCGATAGTACGGCCCGTGCCTCGCGGTATCCACTCTTGCTAGAACAGAATGGCTTCCGCATTGTCCTGCTCAATTATACATATGGCACTAACGGCATCAAGGTATCTGCCCCCAACATCGTCAATTATATCGATAAGGATATCATGGCCCGGGACATCGAAACTGCCAAAGCATTGAATCCGGATGCATTGATTGCATGTATGCACTGGGGCATCGAATACCAACCGCTGCCCAACAAGGAACAAACATCTCTTGCCGACTGGTTGCTTAGCCGGGGAGTCACCCATGTGATCGGCTCCCATCCACACGTGTACAGCCCATGGAGTTGCGAACCGATACGCTCAGCGGACAGCAAAATGTGGTGCTTTACTCTTTAGGCAATTTTATTTCGAACATGTCTGCCCGCAAAACAGATGGGGGACTGCTCTTTAAACTCGAATTAACGAAAGACAGTATAGGCACATCTGTCAGCAATTGCGGGTATAGTCTGATATGGACTGCACGCCCCACACTCTCCAAAAAGAAAAATTACGTTTTATACCCGGCAAGCATTCCGACAGACTCTTTATCGGCAGAAGAACGTAACCGCCTGAAAATCTTTATTAATGACACCCGGGAACTCTTCCGCAAGCATAACCGCGGAATTAATGAATACATTTTTTGAAGAAAAAAGTTCGCAGAATGTTTGCAGATTCAAAAAGAATCGTTACCTTTGCATCGCATTTGAGAGAGATGCTAACATGGTGGCTGTAGTTCAGTTGGTTAGAGCGTCAGATTGTGGTTCTGAATGTCGTGGGTTCGAGTCCCATCTGCCACCCAACAAAGAGAGGAAATTCAATAATGAATTTCCTCTCTTTGTTTATATAAGGCAATTAAGGATCAACGTAAGTGAAAGACCTGTCCACCAAAGACACAGGATTATAAAAAATCTGCAGAAGCAGGATCAAAATCCCGCCTCTACAGAAAACTGTAAACCATTAAAACAAAATGCACCTTGTCAGACCACAATTAAAAACGAGGCATAACAAACTTGTCATCAGGGATGTAAAGGATAATCCCGGAACAGAGCGGCGCATATCTTTATAAGCGTATTCTTTAATTAGTGAATAGTCAGTAGCATCCAAAGCATAATAATAGTCATCTTTATCCGTTGATAACTTTACAGTCCAATCGAACATATTTCCAAAGATAGTCAACTCGTCTTTGGTGGGATCGAAACCGGGAAGAGCTGATTTAACCAAACTTCCATCACTGTTGATCACATAAAAATGATGCTGGCTGTCTACCATATACCCCAAAGTCCGGCGACTGCGGAACTCAGTAATAAATACATATTCCGGCAAAACGCTTCAGGCAGCTGAATCAGTTTCACATACGGACGTCCCTTGGTACACTTCAGATGAAACAGTTTATGGTTGGCATCCAAAACCAGATACCCCTCATCATAGTCTTTACGGGTAGTCGGATTGCCCGAAGCATAGCTTGCGGGAAAAGCAAACCCTTTCTGAACCAGCATCTCCGTAAACAATTTACTCTTCGCCTCATCTATACGATTCGTCTCCATACGAATAAATTCGATACCTTTATCGGTAAAGCGAAAAGCATCTTCGGGCATTTTCAAATCCACCGCTTGGACATGGACTCCATCAGGAAATAAAGTCCTGTCTGGGGAGCATTGATAGCTGACGGCACACTCTTGAAAGTAAAGTTAGTCAACTGGATGTCTTTCGGACTAACTGCCCTACCGCAAATGGTATCGGGAAAACGTTCGTCTGCCGTAAGCTGACGTACGTAAAGAGAAGGTAACAGACTGTCGACCTGTTGTTGGGTATATGTATTGCCTTTCGTATCATAACGGTGAAGCTGTTTATTCTCATCCAGTTGCGTAATGACAAAATCACCAAGCACGGAACTATACATAGTAAAAGGAGTCTTGGCAGGCTTCAATGTGAGAAAAGCATAGCACCAAGCAACTGCCATACAAGCAGCACAGCCACAGTAACATAAAAAAACATTTTGCTGAATCGAATCATGTTCGTTTAATTTTTTTAGTAATAAACATTCGGTTAGTCTTGCTTACCGGCTTTGAACCGTACCACAGAAATCCATGAAAGAGAAGCGATAAGCAGCGTATAAAGTGTCAGGCAGGGCAAGAAACTGTTATAAGCCTCTGCTCCCGGAGCCAGGAAATAGACACGAAAAATCAATGCGGCAATAATCAGATTCAAGACCCTCCGCTTCCATGTAGGTTCCAGGCAAATCCATGAAACAAGCAGATACCCGGCAAATCCGGCCAAAAACCACGGAGCAGCCGAGAGTAAGATACGCTGTACCAGCTCACTTGTAAAGTGTTGCGGCAAATAAACTCCCATGATAATAAAACTCGTAGCAAAACATGCAAACAGCGCAAGTACTCCAAAGGCTAACATAGCCATGACCATCTTCTTCTGTGAATAAGGTAAATGTAAGGTAAGTTTCAAACACTTGCGTTGCATCTCAGGGAAAAACTGTACGGCTGCCAGCAATATACCGGTCAGTAAAGGAACAAATTGTAACAGATCGATAAATATAGCATCCTTCTGGACCATTACCACCCATAAATGATCGATTCCCTGTATGGCAATGGTACGACCAATACGAAGCATGGAATATCCTGTGATTCCTATCATAAAAAGGGTTGCCAGCAACAAATACCAGCGCGTTTTTATCCACTCTTTATAAAATATGGCTTGTATCATATTTCTTCTCTATTTATTTACATTATTAATACTTTCCGGTGAGACCGATAAAGGCATCTTCCAGACCTACATTTTCGTGCTGCAAACCAGTAAAGGGAACTTGATTTTCCTTCAATAGCCCCTCGACATCCGAAGGGGGCAAAAAAGAATATGTTTCCAAAGTCTGACGAATAACAGCCGGATGATAGCAAGTCACCGGCAATTGAGGCTGATAACCTTCGGGGACAGTGCAAGTATATTTTCTCAACCCTTTCATCAACGTTTCAATAGGTTGCTGGATAAGGATAGAACCATAATCCATAATAATACAATCATCAATCAGCCGCTCCATATCCTGAATAATATGGGAAGTCAGAAAAACCGTCTTGTTCTCGGAACGGGCATAATCACGTAAATAATCTACAAAAAGACGACGATAACCCGGATCAAGTCTAAAGAGAAGTCATCCAGAATTAACAACTCCGGATTTTGTGCCAGAATCAGCCCTAATGCCACTTGCGAACGCTGTCCGTTCGACATTCTCGAAATACGTTGTCCCGGAGCTACCTTCAATTTGTTCATCAAGTCATAATAAGCTTCTTTCTTCCATTGTCCCGGATAAAAAGAAGCATAAAACTTTTCTATCTGTGTGATATTCATAAACTGATATTGGACATGCCCCTCCAACAGCAAACCGATGTTCCTGCGTAAAGCAGGATCCATGGTCTGAATGTTCTCACCAAAGATGCGACATTCGCCCGAATGCGGCTGAAGATAACCGCTCAATATATTAATGGTCGTCGTTTTCCCTGTGCCATTCTTACCCAACAGTCCCAAGATACGTCCTTGAGGCACTTCAAAGCTCAAGTTCTCATAAATCTTGCGCTGACCGTAATAATGGGTCAGGTTCTTACATTCTATAATTGCACTCATGCTTTATAAATCATTTTTTGTTTGTTACTAGAAACACATCAGGAAAAGAATAGGAATCAGGATACCGCCCACCAACTCGATCCCTCCTCTACCCCATAATCCCTTAGGACCTTTTATCATCACCATACCGCTGACGGTGATAACAATCAGACTGACAGCAAAGGCATCGGCAAACCAAGTCCACCATTTACCCGGATTGAAATGAAGCTGTACCATGGAAGAAATCAGCGGACGACGCTTCACTCCTTCGTAAACAGCATCCTTTGTCCGGGTATTAACCACCAGGCTCGAACCACCTTTCAGAAAAACTTTAATCCGATCCGGCTTTGGATAATAATATTTAGTGAAATTTCCGGCTTCGTTCAAAGGTTCCAGCAAAGCCAAAATCACTTTCTCATTGACTTTACTTTTATCCGACAGGTCCTCTGTTATCTTATATTCCGTTCGTGTCACTGTATAATGAGGATTTATGCTATCCCTATGGTTCATCACGATACCCGAAATAGCATAAATCAAAATCATTCCCGCAAAGAAGAAAGATAAATCACGGTGGATGATCCGGCTCCATTTGCGAAATACAGTACCTTTATTCCGCGATTTCATAAGAACTTGCTTCCATATAATAGAATGATAGGTAATCTTTTCCGGTGGCAGCTTTTCTTTCCGCTATTTTTGCACGAAAGTCTGCAATACGGCTTCAGGAGTATTAGCTGTTTCGCCACGCGCTTTCTTTTCCGAATCACATCCGGCAGCTGTTTCGCCATGAGATTTTTCGGTCTGCGCTTTCAATTTAGACTCCCAGTTTTGCAAATAGGCTTCATCTACCCGCTGTTCTTTCAATGTCCCGGTCACTGTGACAATGGCATTGATACATTTAGTGTCAAATGAACCCAGCGGTCCGGCTTCCACACGAATCGTTTTGGTATCATCACTGCCCATCAGGAAGATTTTTGTAGCTCCATGCTTACAGGTATGCGTGCAGATACCTTCTATAGTCACCTCCCGGTTAGCCAATGAATCGGCATGTGCCAACAGGTTATCGACACTTAATGCCGCCGGAGCTGCCAGCTCCGTTTTTTCGGACTGACTCTGTTTGTTACTGTTTCCACAAGAAGTAGTAGTTACCAAAGCTGCTATTAAGGTTGCAGCGACCATAAATTTAATTTTCATATGCTTAATTGTTTTTATTTGTTAGAAAAAGATGCCCAGTGAACAAGCGACAGACCGGGTCGTTCCACTTTTTTTATAATATGCGGCCTGCCATTGAACCGACAAAGACAGATTATATTGTTTCATAATAGGATAATCCCCTTGTAAACGAATACCTACCATCCCATAGCTATCGGACAAATAGTCGATATTCGCCAACAAAGCTTGAGAGGCCGACTTCGCAAGATTCAGCCCCGGTAAAGAATGTTCGGCCGATAAATTGGCATAATACCCGCCATTGGCCTCCGCAGTCAATCGTAACAGCCTCTTCTGATACTGCAAACGGGCACGTAAAGAGCTCTCCAGAGCCGACAGATGAACAAACCGGGATATAGCACTGTAATCTGTTTCCGACCGATGAAAAATTATACTTGGAATGATTGCTCCTCCCCATACTGACTTATCGGTCAAAAGCCTCTCCCATAAACCGCTGGCAGCAATCTGACAATTCGTGACTTTCATTCCCGGAGATGTACTGATTAATGCACCATAAGAACTTCCGCCTGCCTCACCGTACAGATTCTCCGTCCCTTTACGGACTGTATAGCCTGCATCCAGCTTTACTGCAAGGTGCTCCGACTGCTGAAGTTTCCGCATCCAAGTCACATTCCCTTTCAAATCCGTTGTTGCCAAATTCAATAAAGTAAGATTATTGGCATTGCTTAATTTCTTGTCCATCGACATGCGATCGACCGAAACAGTGGCAGATATGCCTTTCTCCGTATCAACCGGCAGGATACCTATACTTCCTCCCCACTCGGTACCTTGATGCTTCGTTCCGGTCTGATTTCCGGCAAAACGCACATAATCCATACCCAATCCCAACATATGGTATACTGAAGTAGAGCCTTTATCCGCAAGGAACGAAATCTCACTTTTCTGCTGATAAAGCCGGAAATCTGTAGAAACTCCCAAACGATACGCTCCCAAACGATATCCTGCTCCCAAAGCAAAAGAAAGATCGGAAGCTGTATTACGCGGACGCGGATCTTTATCCCGATAATTATGGGAAGCCCTATAACCACCAGTGATTCCCCATGTCCAAGAACCCGACTCACTGGCGTAACCTCCATTGAAATAGTAAGTTTCTCCTTTCAAAAAACCTCCAATAGAATCACCGGTCACGTAAGGAGAAATCAGTTTCCAGTCTATATTTTCGTTCCATAGCACATTCTCCTGTTTCTCACTCCTGTATCCTGCTGAACCGAATACACGATCACGTCCCGAAAGAATGACGAAAGAGTGAACATCCACCCCGATATGGGTATCCTTATCACCTTCCTGTTTCAAAGATGCTTTTCCTTTATCATGATAAGCTCCATTTACGTCCAACCTTGTCCATGTATACGGAGTATAGTAATAATAAAGTGCCGGATTCCTCCATACCTCACCACGAAATCCGGTCGCAAATGAAGCGGTACGGATTACCTTATCGGACAGGGAGAGTGTGTCGACAGTCTGCCCGAAGGCTTCCTGCCGACTCTCCACAAATAAAGCAATCAGCAACGTAATGATAATTCGGATTCGCATCATGAATAATAAAGATTTATATATCAATAAGATGGATTCAATTATTTGTTAAATAGGCTCGGAGTGGCTGCAGGTGTAAAATCAACAGTAGAATTATTTGTATCCTGCAATACTTCACGCTCACCATCCTTATAGGCTACTTTACGCATTACGCATTTTCCGATGTTTTCTGCAATAGTATTGTTCACACCGACATAAGTATGTCCCATATCCAATCCGGTAGAAGTAACATTCCACTGCCATTCATTGGAAGCCCCCACGTTTACGGCATCAATTATCCATTCATTGGGGAACTTATATTTGCTTTGGGGTTTGCTGGCTGTCCCGTTTTGCATGATATACGTATAATTGTATGCATAGTCTGAAATATACTTTTCTTTTGTCATGCCTTGGGGCAATCTGCCGATAGCATAAGCACGATTTCCCTGTTTATTCAACACCCAAATAGTTTTGGAATAACAATAATAAATATCCAGATTGGGAACAGCCGGATTATCCACATCTTGTTTTGACTCTATGTACACTCAAAATTGGCCTTACTTAAATCTATTGAATTCGGATTAGCCTCTTTATGATTGATCGCATTGTCACACAGAATAAAAGATTCTCCCGGTTGTACCGGATGATCCGTTCCACTGCCCGGCACCGCTACAACAGAACCTACTGCAATGGCTTCATTCATAATATCCGGATCTACCGACTGGTATTTTTGGGTAGTTTGGAATTGTGATTCCATAAAGATCAATCCATCGGCATACAAAACTTTATCCGAGTTGTTATAGATACGTACATACTGATCGCCATTATATTGCTTTCCAGCTTCATTATAGGTTCCGGGAATAAATATCTCGGCAATCACAAAACCGGGCTCGCCTGTATTGAGTACATGAACTGTCAGTTCCAACTTGCATGATCCTCCGGAAACAGTCACATTCTGCTGTACTCCCTGTACATCGACCTCCACGGAAGTTCCATTTTGTGAATAAGTACCTTTACCTATAAAAGTCACATTATACAATCCATCTGCCAATTCAATGCTTTGGAGCGGATAGCAACGTCTGTCTTAACCGATGTATTTATATTTTCAAAAGTATAGGTTCCACCGGTCAGCTGCAGGCCCTCGATAGTGGTATCTACAGTAGTGGTAATGCTTACAGTGGATATATTTACTTTGTCATCATCACTACATGCGGTAAATCCCAGCATGGTCGCAAAAAGGATTGCCATTGTCAATTGATTCTTTTTCATTTTCATTTCTATTTTGTTTTATTGTTCATTTACTAAAAAGTCAGGTTCATCTCCATACCGAAATAAGGCGACTCGGAGGTTCTCCGCTGCAACACACCCCGTAGGGTATAATCAGGATAAATACCTAAAAGCCGGTTTACATAAAAAGCCAGGTTCAGATATTTACCGATCCGCTTACTCGCCTTCAGATTGATATCCATATAAAAAGGTACGGTGGTACGCTCAAAATAGGTAGCCGAATATTTCTCTACCAGATGCTGTAACTGAATATTGTTTTTATCTTCTTCACGAAATAGATGTGTTTCACCGGATTGGTCGATATAGCTGACCGGAACGCCATCATTCCATAAGTTCCGTCTGTTGGTATACCAAGTACATTGTGCCGATGTGGAGAAAGTAAGTCCCAAACGCTGTATATAAGTATCAAACATAAAATTCGTATTGAATGCCTGACTTTCTGTCCCGTTCTCCCCCTGGTACAATCCCACATATTTCAACTGTTTGTTGTCCAGCAATATAGAAGAGGCCTTGTATTTGGGAGAATCCGAACTATAAACTGTCTTTATCCAAGCTCCATACACTGTGACGCGAGTCTTAAGCGATTCAATTCGTCTGGAAGCGAACTGAAACTCCACTCCTTCTTTATGCACCTTCATTCCATTTCCTTGCGTGGAATACACATCCAGGTTGTATTCATTGGCATAAGTCAACTGAGAAAGTTCGGGAGGGGCTGTCAAAGCCGAACCATCGATACTTGCCGGATCATATAACTTATATGCCAATGATTTATAGTATGTGAGGTCATCAAAAGCATTATTCATCCGTTCGCGGAAATAAGTCGCCGACAAACGGTTTCCCTTGTAACCAATATCCGCCCGCACTTCCCATTTCATGTTACGTGCCGGTTCCAACTGATAATTAGTATTATCCCATTTATACGTCATCATATTGATGCGGCGATAATCCGGATGGTTATGATAATAATTCAATTGAATCAAATCCACATACTTGAAGTCCGGATACAGCTGTGCGGTAGTCGGCATACGGCTGATCCAGCCCAGACCTCCCGAAAAGGCAATATTCCATCCGTTGGATGTAGGCAAACTCCATTGCAGATCCAGACGAAGGTCTGGATAAATCTTACCCTGCATCTCATATTTGCGGTCCAGCCCCAATAAAGACTGCAAACGGATACCGGCTGTAAAAGCCAATTTATGCCTTTTTACGGGAAGATTCAACACCTCTTCGGCATAGAAAGCAAAAGGTTGCAGTCCCGGTATATCTTTAAAACGGCGCGGACGCGTACTTAAACCTTCACTGATAGGTCGTGTCACATCAAATACCTGGCCTTTCCCCAAATTCTTCTGGTAGTTCCATTCCACTCCCAAATTCATCCTATTTTGCAGTCCACCCAGTGGAAAAGCCAAATGTGTACGTGCGGAAACCGTGACATATAAAGGTTTACCGTCAATCTCCATCTGTGCCACATAATTATAAGGCAGATAGATACCGTCAGATTCTCCGGTCTCTGTCTGAGTGGCAATGGCAGCCGGACGATTCAGAGAGACGGATTTTGTTTCACGCATCTTCTCCCACTGCCAACTAACAGAGGTTGCCGCATGAATCTCACGAATCCACGAATGATTCGAAAATTTCAGATTCCATTTTCCCGCCATTTTGAAGCTGCTAAAGTCTGATTTATAGGAGTCTTCCTTTACTGTCGCATCTTTATCCCTCTTTGCATCATCAAACGAACCGGTATAATCGGTACTGAGATTCCAGTGAATATTGCGTTCATTCCATAACCACTTTCCATCCAGACGGGCGGAAGCTGTGAGGCGCGTATAGTTTTTCACACTATTACGGGATCTATCTTTGAATCCAGATAACTCAAATCGGTATTCAAAACATAACGTCCGTTCCCATCCAACCGGAATCCTTTGCCTACAGAAAACAGCTTACTGGTCTTATCGGCTTTGAAACGTGCGGATAACGGACTTTCACTGGTTTTACGCTGAATAATCACCGCACCGTTTGCCACGTTACCGTAAGCTACCGAAGGAATACCACGAATGATCTCCACCTTTTCAATATTATCAGTCGGGATAGTACGCATGTCCACCCCTTTTGACATCGTACTCGTTGCATTTACGGCAGAAGTGCTACTCGGCATATATTGCAGATTCGCATCCGTATTCTGAAAGATACCATCAATATAGAATCCGACTCCCAATGAAGAGATATCTTCCGTCTTACCCGTTTCACGTATACGGATCAGATTAGCCTGTCCCATCTGAGGATCAGCCGATTTTCCTCCGGGCACCAATTCCATCAAATCACTGAACTGCTGGGTTGAAGATGTTTCATGGCGGTACGGTCAACTATGGAAGCACTGGTCGCACGCTTTGATTCGGAAGCAGTCACTACCACTTCGTTCAGCGCCATGTTCGAGGGCTTTAAATAAAATATATCAGAAGTATTTCCCACAACCTTAATTTCTTTCTCGGTAGAATCATATCCTAAATAAGATATGATAATCCGATAGGTCCCAGGATGGATATGAAGAAGTTCAAAATGTCCGTTTGCATCTGTTATTCCTCCATAAGCAAATTGCTTTTCCACAAACAACTGAATGGTGGCATAATCCAATGCCTTATGAGTCTGTTCATCCAATACAGTACCTCGGAATGCAAATGTCTGTCCCCACGCAAGAGATACATTGCAGCAAATTAGAAAAGAAAAAAATGTATATGCAATTTTACGAATCATCTTACTTTCTATTAGCTCGCAAAAGTATAAGATATCCGCAGCAGAGGCAATACCAAAAATTAGGTATAATAGTGTATCTATTCACAAATAGGATACCTACATTTAGGTGTGTTACTTAACAATCATCAACGTAGATACAGATACTCTGCCAGACAACGTAGCAATCACCTCTTCCGGCAGTCGATCGGCAAAGTGTAAGACGGTTATCACCTTTTTTACATAACAGAAATCATATCCGGCCGCTCCATCACTTCGTATAGAAAACAAGATTACTATAGGGGATAATAGACGAAGCGCCCCCTAACAATGGATGTTTATTGTTAGGAGACGCTTTATCCGTCTTGCCTGTCGGCAGAATGTAATACTTTTTAGAGTCTGTTCAGATGATTCTTACCTGTCGACCGTATACTCGGATTTCCTTTATAAGAAATTTCTCCACTACCTTGGATATTGGTTTCAAGTGTCTTCGTGGCTGTACAGGAGATTTCCCCTGATCCATTGACATGAGCCGTTACATTTTCAGCATCCAGTTTTCGCGCACTGAGTTCTCCCGACCTGTTCAAAACCAACGTGGCATTACGAGCAGAACCCGACAAAGTCATGTCTCCTGAGCCATCCAACTGTCCGGATACGCTATTGGCACGAATATCCAATACATCCATATCACCCGAGCCACTCAACTTTGCCGTTACAGTCGATGTGATATTAGTACTTCCAACTTTCAAGTCACCCGATCCCTGAAGCATCGCACTGATTTCGCTTCCGGTAACACCTGCTACTTTCAAGTCACCGGAGCCTTGCAAATTCAGATTCACACTTTTAGCACGAAGCTGCCCCTTCACGTCAATGTCACCCGAACCTTTCAACAGGCAGAAAAATCACTGTTGCAAGTTATATTTTCCGCAACAATATCACCTGAACCGGTCAATGATACATCCAGCCCTTCCACTTTCAGACTTCCTAAATGGATATCGCCAGAACCTTGCAAAGAAGCGCTCTTCAGCATCGGACTGGAAACCAAGATTTTCAGTCGTCCCTCTTTACCATAAGAAATATTGGTACGTGACTTCATATTCACTATCAACGTACTTCCTTCTACACGGCACTCCACCAAATCGACCAAATTATCCGATCCTGCAATTTGTACTTTGGATGCTCCCGGGGACTGCGTATATTCAATCGTGGGACTTCCTTTCAAATAAATCTGATCAAACCGGGTCACTTTGATATTCTTTGTTATATACTTACCACTTGCTGTGATCACTCTCTGTGCATTTACCATAGTTGCCGACATCAGTAACGACAAAAAAAGAAATACACAAATCCCTTTATTACAAATTGCTTTCATATCGATTATGTTTTTTGATTATAGCTATTAGACGTTACAACAACACAAAACGTTGCATGGCCGATCCTCTTTTTTGAAAATAGGTAACGCAGTATCTTTTTTAGTAGAGTTCCAACCCAAATTCTTCCTTCAACTGTAACAATGCATTATTCTTTTGAGCCATCATCTGAAACTTTTCCACACGACTGACAGCACGTACATTTTCGGTTGCTTCACTGACGCGGACAGTCATTGTCACCTTACGATTCTTCAGCGAACCACGCAAGTAAGCTTGTATACCGGGAATCAGAGCCGTGAAATCTTTCGCAATGATTTCATTATCTACCACCACCTCAAAAGTCGTGTCGTTGAGCAATGACAAACGCATATTCTGCATACGCATGGCTATCGCCTTTTGTTCGATCGGCATACGTCCGGCATACTCCTGCCAATAATAATTCAGATCCCGTTCGTTAAAAATAAAATCTTCTTCGATCTGCTGCGTCGACATATGAGCAGTATGGACAACACCCGCTCCCCGCTGTTCTTCCTCCTTTTGCGGATGCTTGATGGAAAGTCCAAGACTGGACTTTTTCATGACAGGAATCTTCTTTTCCTCTTTAAATTGAGCCATCCGTACCGCATCGGGCATAGCACCCGATGGAGAAACTGCTCCACCGGACGTACATTGACAGCTGGGGAACTGCCAGCCTGTTGAGACACAGCCTGCGGAGCAACAGGTGTAGCAGCATTCATACTCTGAGATGGTGAAGCAATAGGTGCTACCTGAGGCTGCTGAGCAGCGGCGGGTTGCGTGAAAATGGGTTTTATAGCTTGTTTAGGGCCACGCCCACCACTACCATCATCCCCCTCGACGGTAAGCTGCGCAACTTGTATCAAAGTCAGTTCCACCAGCAAACGCTTGTTTTTGCTAGCACGATAATTCATGTCACAATCATTGCAAAGCTTCATGGCCCGGTACAAGAAAGGTAACGCACACTTCTGCGCTTGTTCCTGATAGCGTTGACGAATACCGGCACCTACCTCAAGCAACTGAAGCGTGGCGGCATCTTTACTAACCAGCAAGTCGCGGAAATGAGATGAAAGTCCGGTAATAAAGTGACTTCCGTCGAATCCCTTGTTGAGCACATCGTTGAAAAGCAACAAGGCATCGCTCACTTTATTCTCAAGAAAACAGTCTGTCAAACGGAAGTAATACTCGTAATCCAATACATTGAGATTCTCAATCACACTCTTGTAGGTGATATTTCCTCCGGTGAAACTAACCACCTGATCAAAGATAGAGAGAGCGTCACGCATACCCCCATCCGCTTTGAGCGCAATCACGTTCAAGGCTTCAGCTCCGCCGTGATTCCTTCTTTAGACGCTACGTAAGTCAAATGGTTCACAGTATCATCTACGCTGATACGGTTAAAGTCGTAAATCTGACAACGCGACAAGATGGTAGGAAGAATCTTATGTTTCTCCGTTGTTGCAAGAATAAATATGGCGTGGCGGGGAGGCTCTTCAAGTGTTTTCAGAAAAGCATTGAATGCCGAAGCTGACAACATGTGTACCTCGTCAATGATATATACTTTATATTTGCCAATCTGGGGCGGAATGCGTACTTGCTCCACCAACTGACGGATATCGTCTACCGAGTTATTGGACGCCGCATCCAGCTCGTGAATATTGTACGACCGTTGCTCGTTGAAGGCGACACACGACTCACATTCATTACAGGCTTCGCCATCTGCCGTAAGGTTCATACAGTTAATGGTCTTGGCAAAGATACGTGCACAAGTCGTTTTACCCACTCCGCGCGTCCGCAGAACAGGTAAGCATGCGCCAGTTTCTGAGTGGCGATAGCATTTTTCAGTGTAGTGGTCAGTGCCCGTTGTCCCACAACCGACTCAAAAGTGGAAGGGCGGTATTTACGGGCGGATACGATATAGTTTTCCATATTCCGGATAATCTCTATTTTTGAGTTTGTGCAAATGTACGCAAAAAAGTGCAAGGATAAAAAAGGAAGCGAAATAAGTTTTAGAGCGGAAATGATACGTTTTAAGTTATTAGTTTTATCTTTGCAACTGGAATTAATGAGAAAATCATGGGCAAATTAATCACTATCTGGGAGTTCATAGGCAGACATAAATACTGGATTACCGTTGTGGCATTCGGTGTCATCATCGGATTTCTGGACGAAAACAGTATGATCCGCCGCATCGGCTACGCACGCGAAATCAGCCGCTTGCAGGGAGAGATTGATAAATATCGCGCAGAATACGAAGAGAATACGGAGCGCCTCAACGAACTGAGTACCAATCCCGAAGCTATCGAACAGATAGCGCGCGAAAAATACCTGATGAAAAAGCCCAACGAAGACATTTACGTATTTGACGAGGAAGAATGAAACAACTGATACCCGCACTTTTCGCCGTAGGCGCAGTAATGGCCCTCATAGGGGCCGCTGTCTTTATCACCGGATGGGTCTATGCACCTTATATATATACCATCGGGGCAGGTTTTGTCGCATTGGCTCAGGTGAATACTCCACTTCGAGCTAAAAGCAAGACGCTCCGCCGACTGCGTATCCAGCAGATCTTCGGTGCATTAGCACTGATATTGACAGGAGCTTTTATGTTCACCACACGTGGCAATGAATGGATTGCCTGCCTTACTATCGCAGCCATACTGGAGTTATACACGGCATTCCGTATTCCGCAGGAAGAAGAAAAAGAACTTTCCAAATAGAATTTGTTTTCCGATAGGTAAGACAGAGCTCCGGTCAACAAGACAACAGTCGGCAGGATGCCGCATTATCATTTTAAATGAATGACCACCGTAGTATCTCGTTTAAATTCGAAACAACACTTTTCATACGAAGGAGCTCCCATGATACCCTCGGCATCATTGCTGAATCCAAATTTCTCTAAAGGACGCCCGAATGAACCGGTGTCTAACTTTCCATTTCCGTTTTCATCCTGAAAGAGGAGATGGCATAGGTCCCGGCAGGAATTCCTTTACAAGGTATTGTCATTGTACAGTCTTTCACAGCCACCCGAAAACCGAAAAGAGGTTTCTTCATAAAGTTCTCTTTGGACGAATAGATAGCCACATAAAGAGTTCCCTCCACATGTTCCACGTCTTTAACTGTTAATGTCAGACTTTGACCGGATACGGCCACACTTGCTAATACTGCGATAATTGAAATAATCATTGTTTTCATAATGGTATAATATTTAAAAATTAGAAACATCATAAGCTACCTTCTTACCCAATGTGATATACACCCCCAAATAGAAAAAGTGGTCGCTTGAAGTACGGACAGCCTCTCCGTCAATACGCCCGTATTCATTCTTACGTCCCAGCAGATTGGTGGCAGAAGCATGTACAATCACTTTTTTGCCCGCCAGAACCGTAATACCCAAATCGAGAGAATGATAGGGTTTTACTTCATCATTCATCAGTCCGGACAGTTCCGGATTGTGGTAGGGACGCCGCTTGCCACCCCATCGGTCACGCTAAAGATGGTTCGCAATCGGGGAACACTGTATTTCAACACCAGCGATGCGTGATGACGGGTAGCATACTGTGGCACCGTAAGTTCTGTATATTCCCGATATTTACGTTTCGAGAGGTTATAAGAGTAAGACAAACGGTACTCAAAATTCTTCCATAGGACATTGTCACAAAAATACAGATCAATACCTTTACTGTATCCATATCCATCAGGAGTGATACCGTCCGGAACCGATAATTCCAGTTTCTTATAATTTTTATAATAGAACTCTGCTTTGTAAAACCGGCCTCCCTGTTCATATTGGAGACTAAAAAGAACTTGTCTGCAAACATTAGAAGGCAAAGAGATATTCCTTATCAGATAGTCGTTTTCCGGAAGTTGGGTATATTGCCCTGCTACGACCGACACCAGCAGATGATTCCACGTATAACTGACAGCAGCCCGGGGAGACCAGTTCATTGTCCGGTTTAACGAAGTATATTCGGGGCGGAGAGATATTTCAGTTTTAAGATTCTCCGACAGATAAAAAGCAGACGAAAGAAATCCGGCATAGATAGTGGGATACATTTGATGCATATCACGCAATGTTTCCAACTGATAGTGGTTCCGATAAGAACGCACAAAAGTCTCCACACCCATATCCAGACGCAACCGCGAAGTAAACAGTTTGAAGAACTTTGCTTTCAGATGGAACTCTTGTTGGCGTTCGTTCCATACATCCCGGTCCTTCACTGCTCCTTTCACTTTCCGATCATAAAAAGAGTAGGCAGTTCCGATAAACCAATTCCAATCGGAAGCTGTACGTTTGCGGAATGTTGTATTGAGGTATATATTGTTTTCACCCAGGCCGAAAAGATGATGATCGATATCTGTGTAATTCGAAAAATCCGTACGATCATATCCCACATAAAATTTAAAAAGGGTCTTTTCATTCGGTGTGTAGCGAAATTGGGTCGCACCGGATAGCATGCGATACGGCCGTTTAAAATCTGTGCGCGAAGGATAAACCGATCATAAGGAACCAGATTCTGATAATCGAGATTCAATGACAATGAGGATCGATTGAAAGCCGTGTACCGCCTCCACCCATTCCGACAGTCGAAACATTCATCCCGAACTTATTAACCGTACTATAGTCTTTGGTCTCCAAAGGAAGAACAGCAGACAAAGCCTCTCCATACTCCTGCGACTGTCCTCCGGAAGCCAGATTGACACCACTGAACATAAATGTAGAATAACGCCCGCGTGCAGGAGTATCAGTCCCTGTAGTAGTATAGGGATTCAACACATGCATGCCGTCTATATAGGTTTGTGTCTCGTTGCTGTTCCCTCCACGTACCAGTAAACGACCGCTTTCACCTTGGAGTTGAACCCCCGGAAGTGTTTGCAAAGCCCGATATAAATCTCCGTTGGAGCCTCCTACTGTTACCAGATCGACAGGTTGCAGATCACTCCAACGACTGTTGGCCCTCGGTGTCTTATGTGCTTTGATTACTACCTCGTCCAACGATATACTATCATTGAAAGTGGCCAGGAGAATGGTATCCGTAGCTACACTTTGTGCAGCAATCGGGAGCGAGAGTAACATCAGGCTCAATGCGGCTGGTACATAAAATCCTTTCATGGTGATCTGTTTGCTAACGTTTTCATCGGCAAACATAAAGGATTGGCACAAAGCAAAAAAATATCCGGGACGGACAGCCCGGATATGTGATAAGCAGCACCTCACGTGTGACGAACTGCATCCTTTTGTGATCAATAGTTAGTCGCCAGAGATACCTTCTATCAGTCTTTAACCTGTTTCGAATAGCCTCGGGATACAGGTATCTCTTCCGGGCAACCCTCCAGGAGCAAACGATGTCCCTGGGAGTTTCCATTCACTTTCACCACCTTACGGACGTTGACCAGGAAGGCCCGGTGACACTTCAGCACCAACGGACAAACGGCTGTTACTTCTTCTGCCTGCTTCATGGTTGCACGCAACAGACACTGAACGTTTTTACCTGCTTTCTGATAATTTACCCGGATGTAGTTTCCATTGGATTCTACATACAACAAGTCTTTAGAGTCCAATTCCAAGGATTCCCGGATGCCTCCTTGAAACAAAAGAAAAGGGCTGTCTTGTTTTGTTTCCACAGATTCGGCCGGCAATACCGAACGTTGCAAATGGAGATTCATCTCGGTAGCCTCTTTCAGATGAATGGCCAACAGTCTATTTTGATTCAACAAAATGAAAAGTACAGTAGGAAAAAGTCCGATGACCAAAGTGAATAATGCAAAGGCACAAAAGACATCCCAACGTAATCCCCAACCAAAAACGAGAGTAGAATAAATCCAGTTCCCGATAGCTATAAAAAAAGTATCTGTAACAGATTGACAATCTGTTTCCACACAGTCCATGTTTCTTCTTTATAGAACTTCGGAAACAGTTTGCCAAAGACATACATCGGAATACTCAGAGATACTGCCGTCACGCCCATAAAGCCCACAAGTATCCAGAACTTATGCTGCCTAATGCCGGATATCCCAAATGGCTGTAAAACCAGTAATATCAGAAATACAACCAGGGAAGAAATCAACACAACCTTCCATCTTTGATATGCAACCGGATAAAGGCTTTGCAGGTATCTTCGTATTTTTTCACCCCAATGACTTCCCATATATTGTATTTTATTCGCTTTCCCTGCAAAGTAATATAAAATATCGGACAGATACGATAAACAGGGAGATTATCTTAACTAAAAAAAGAGGCAACCCGGTAATTGGAATTGCCTCTTCTATTCTATAGTATAGTAAACCGATTTTATTTCTTAGCCACAGGAGTATATCTTGCGTTAAGTCCGTCTACGATCTCTTTAGTAATGTTCAGTGTGCTATCGGCATACAGCAGATTATCAAAGCTGGTATTGCTGATAATCAGGTTATAACCTTTTGTTTTATTATATTCTTTCAGAAAAGCGTTAATAGAGTCACGCAGAATCTGACTGTTTTTAGCATTCTCCGATGCCATCTCTGTAGCCAGTTTGTTCTGCAGAGCCTGCAAATCCTGTTCCAATTTACCTAAGCGTGCATATTCCTGCTGTGCTCTTTCCGGAGAAATAAAAGCATTACTTTCATATTTCTTCTGGAATTCCTGTTGAGATTTACGCAGTTCATTTGCTTTCTGATTCAGCACCATGCGGCTGTTCTCCTCTTTGCTGATCATGTCAGCATTCAGGTCTTTGCAGAAATTATATTGAGACAACAAAGTATCTACTTCTACATAAGCGATTTTCAAACCAGAAGTGGCATTTGCATTTCCGGAAGCGGCAGGAGCAGCAGCATTATCAGCTTTACCAGCGCATTGTGAAAAAAGAAAGAGGAATGCAAGAGCAGCAAATCCGTTAATGAGGTAATTCATTCTCTTCATACTTGTAAAATATAGTTTTTTAATTAATTAGTTCATACTATCGTTTAAGGCTTTTTCAATTTCATCAATAGAGAAACGTCGTTTCTTCTGTGCTTCCCGGTCTTGGGACTGTGCACAACTTATGCCTCTCTCCCTTAACGCTTTATTGCCGCTAACGTGCCCGTTGGGAAATTTTCCACCCTTTGTAAAAAAGACTTTTATGCCTAATAAACCAAGGCAAATAGCAACTATTAACAGAGTTATCAGTATTGTATAGAGCATTTCTATTAATTTTGTGGGTGCAAATATAGACTTTTGTACTGACTAAGCCTCCTTTTTTACCATAAAAAAAGAGAAACGAGTTCAAAATTCGCAAGTAAATTAACCATATTTAGCAATAAGGGGTTAAAATTGAATTTTTAATTCCATAAAAAGAAAAGAGAATGGAAAAATCAGAACTGAAACCGGCCGGTGTATTTCACTTCTTCAATGAAATCTGCCAGGTGCCCCGTCCTTCAAAGAAGGAAGAGAAGATGATCGCTATTTAAAGGCGTTCGGAGAAAAACATAATTTAGAAACCAAAGTAGACGAAGCCGGCAACGTGCTTATCAAAAAACCGGCAACACCGGGTAAAGAAAATCTGAAGACAGTGATTCTGCAATCGCACGTAGACATGGTGTGCGAAAAGAATAATGATACGGACCATGACTTCCTGACCGATCCCATCGAAACGGAGATTGACGGAGAGTGGATGAAAGCCAAAGGAACAACCTTGGGAGCCGACAACGGCATCGGAGTAGCGACCGAACTGGCCATTCTGGCTGACGACAGTATTGAACACGGTCCTATCGAATGTCTGTTCACTGTAGATGAAGAGACAGGACTGACCGGTGCTTTCGCCTTGAAAGAAGGCTTTATGAGCGGAGAAATTCTGCTTAATCTCGACTCGGAAGACGAAGGTGAACTTTACATCGGTTGTGCGGGCGGTATTGATACAGTGGCCGAATTTCAATATGAAAATGAAATGACACCCATCAGCACCTCTGCTCCGCATAACCGTTAAAGGTCTGAAAGGCGGACACTCCGGAGGGGATATACATCTGGGACGCGGTAATGCCAACAAGATACTGAACCGGTTTCTCTATCAGATGATGACTACTTACCAGGAGGACTTCCACCTCTATGAATTCAACGGAGGTAATCTGCGTAACGCCATTCCGCGTGAAGCTTCGGCTGTATTCTCCGTGCCCGAACATTACAAACATGACATACGTACAGCCTTGAACGTATTCACCGCCGAAATCGAAAACGAACTTCATCGGGTGGAACCGGATCTGAACATTCTTCTTGAAACAGAGCCGCACCGCGACTGGTCCATCGACTCGAGTACTTCCTATCGGCTGATTACTTCGCTATACGGTTGCCCGCACGGAGTATATGCCATGAGTCAAGATATTCCGGGACTGGTAGAAACTTCAACGAACCTGGCATCTGTAAAAATGAAGCCGGAAAACACCATCCGTATCGAAACCAGCCAGCGCAGTTCTATCCTTTCTTCTCGCGACGATATAGCAACAACGGTCCGTGCCGTATTCAGACTCGCCGGTGCTCAGGTCAACTGGGGTGAAGGTTATCCGGGATGGAAACCCAATCCGGATTCGGAAATCCTAAAAGTGGCGGAAGAGTCATATAAACGCCTGTTCGGTGTTGATGCCAAAGTAAAGGCAATCCATGCAGGACTGGAATGTGGCTTGTTCCTCGACAAATATCCTGCCCTGGATATGATTTCATTCGGCCCACCTTGACAGGAGTTCACTCTCCGGACGAACGGATGCATATTCCTTCGGTAGATAAATTCTGGAAACATCTGCTGGATGTGTTGGCACATATTCCGGCTAAGAACTAAAGCTATTTCACCACAGAGGACACAGAGTTACACAGAGGAGACGGGTAATTGTTGATTATTAACAAAAAGGCTCTGTGTCACTCCGTATTACTCTGTATTACCCTGTATTACTTCGTGTTACTCTGTGGTGAACTTCAACCGAACAGCATTTAAAAGGAATCCAATCTATGCTCCGTCTCTTCTTCATATTACTTATTTCCCTCTCTTCCCTTTTTCTTTCTGCACAGAATCGACCTCCTTTCCGTGTCGTCTTTTGGAATACCGAAAACTTTTTCGATACCCGACATGATTCACTGAAAAACGATATGGAATTTCTGCCCCATTCAATGCGTCACTGGAACCACCGACGATATAAAAGAAATTAGATAATGTAGCCCGAACACTCACAGCCATCGGAGAATGGAATTTTCCCGCATTGATAGGTCTCTGTGAAGTGGAAAACGATACAGTTATGCGTGACCTGACCCTTTATTCCCCACTGAAAGAAGCCGGTTATCGGTACGTGATGACCCACTGCTCCGATCTGCGCGGCATCAATGTGGCATTACTGTATCAACGTGACCGGTTCAAACTTCTATCCTACTCTGCCCTCTCCGTCGGGAATTTCAAAGGTCATCGCCCGACAAGAGATATTCTGCACGTCAGCGGATTACTGCTCACAGGCGATACGCTGGACATAATGGTGGCACATCTCCCTTCCCGCTCAGGCGGAGTACGGCAGTCGGAACCTTACCGGCTTTACGCTGCACAAAAGTTAAAGGATGCGGCAGATAGTCTTATCAATGTACGTCCCTCCACCAAACTGATCATTATGGGGGACTTTAACGATTATCCTACAGATAAATCAGTAGTACAAGTGCTACAGGCACTGTCTCCCGAAGTGAGTACCCATCATGACCGACTTTACCACCTGCTGGCACGAAAGGCAAAAGACCGTAACTTCGGTTCCTATAAGTATCAGGGCGAATGGGGACTGCTGGACCATCTCATCGTATCAGGAACGCTACTTGATGTTTCGGGCACACTCTTTACCGAAGAAAAAAAGGCAAACGTAGCATGCTTGCCTTTCCTTCTGACAAAAGATGAAAAGTACGGAGGCATGCAACCCTTCCGAACCTATGTCGGAATGAAATACCAGGAAGGATACAGCGATCACTTACCGGTGTATGTCGATTTTGAAACCAATCAATCCGAATACTGATATACCTTTAGTTCAAACTTCGGTATCATCGCAAAAAAGTGATCAAAGATATCGGACTGGATACGTTCGTATTCTTTCCAGATTTTATTGCGGGAAAAGAAGTAAATTTGAATAGGTACTCCATATTCCGTAGCTTCTTTTTGACTGATAATCAAGTCAAGATCCTGATTGACCACGGGCAGGCTGCAAAGATAACGTTCTACATACACCCTGAACACCTGCGAGTTAGTGGGAATCACTCCTTCCTCCGGCTGATAATCGGCCAACAAGGGTATCTCCTTCCGAAAAGTATCAAGCATTTCGGGAGTACAGAATTTCAATGTAGTCAGATCAAGAAAGATACTCTTCATCACCCGACGCCCTCCGGATTCCGTCATTCCCCGCCAGTTCTGAAACGAACCGTTGACCAGTGAATAGGGAGGGACAGTAGAAATGGTATTATCGAAATTCTGTATCTTCACCGTGTTTAGGGTTATTTCTTCTACAATCCCATTGGCATTAGTCGAAGGGATAGTCACCCAGTCACCGGGACGTATCATATCATTAGCCGATAACTGTATACCTGCCACGAAGCCCAGAATACTGTCTTTAAAAACCAACATCAGGATGGCGGCGGATGCACCTAATCCCGCAAACAATGTAGCAGGAGACTTATCGACAATGATAGCCACAATCACAATGCCTCCGATAAAGAAAACAAGTACCTGCAATACCTGGATAAAGCCCTTCATCGGCCGATCTTTCAACTTCTCCTTAGCACTGAGTATATCCAACAACATCAACAGACTACTGTTGAGAGCCAGCAACAAAGCAAAAATCATGTAAATAACACAGATCTTCTGCGAAACCAGCAGCAGCGTTTTTCCATGTACGAACGCCATAGGAAGAAGCATATACATCAGGATACCGGGAAGGATATGGATCAGGTGATGAATAACTTTATGTTTGACCATCAATGTATCCCATTTATAAGAGGTCTTCCGTGCCAGACGCTTCATCCCGCCTACAAAAATGGCCTGACAAAGATAATCCAGTCCGACCGCTATAAAAATCATCAGGATGGCAATAATCGTTTCATCAAAAGTATTTGCAATTTTAGGGTCTACCCCCCAACCGATAAGGATTTTGTTCATCCAGCTTCCTAAATCTATCATAACTATCGTCTTTATTTTAAAATGTTCATTCTATCCAAATAACACCTAAACAGGCTTTAGGTTTAGTCCAAATAAAAAAGGCTGCACTGAAAACGATACGTTCCAATACAGCCTTTTTTATCTGTCAGCAAGAATTATCATTCATTTACCTTCTTATAATCTTCCAGGAATTTCTTCAATCCGGCATCTGTCAACGGGTGGTTCAGCAGTCCTTTAATGGCACTCAACGGACAAGTTGCTACATCGGCACCGGCCTCCACACATTCCATGATGTGCTTGGAACTACGGATAGAGGCGGCCAGCACCTGAGTAGGATAATTGTAGAAGCGGTACATCCGAACGATATCGGCAACCAATCCGACTCCATCCTCACAGATGTCATCCAAACGTCCCACGAAAGGAGAAACATACGTAGCTCCCGCTTTAGCAGCCAGTAAAGCCTGACCAGTGGAGAAAACCAATGTGCAATTGGTACGGATGCCTTGCCCCGAAAAGTGCTTGATGGCTTTTATGCCATCGGCAATGCACGGTACCTTCACCACAATATGCGGATTGAGGGCTGCCAGTTCCTTACCTTCCCTGACCATTCCTTCGTAATCAGTCGCAATCACCTCGGCACTGACATCACCTTGTACGATATTGCATATCTCCACGTAATGTCTTCGCTGATTTTCGACACCTTTAATGCCTTCTTTCGCCATCAGAGAAGGATTGGTGGTCACTCCGTCCAGAACTCCCAAATCATGTGCTTCCCGGATTTGATCCAGGTTAGCTGTATCAATAAAGAATTTCATACCTACTAGTGTTTAATATCTTACATTCAAACAGATAACCCGGAACAGTTGTTCAACAGAACGACTTACTTCTGCAAGCGGATCCCTATTTCTTTCAAATCTACCCGGGCCGGCGTAGCATCCGGAGTGGTAGCATCAAGTTTAATGTAGCGTGCACTGACTTTGTTACCGAACGAGACAGTCTGCGGTACAGGATTGTGCATGATGTTACTGAATTCTCCGGTAGTCGGCACCTCTTTCCAGTCTCTGCCATTAGTGCTGATATAGAATTTATAACGGAAGGCCATCGTCGCTTCGCTTCCGCATTAGCCGGGGCATATACAAATCCGGTCATATCCACAGCTTTACCGAGATCAATCACCAACGGAGTGGCAGTTACCTGTTTCCATGCAGTACGGGGCAGATCATTCCAGTTTTCTTTTGCAGCCGACTCTTCGAGCGGACGGGCATAGTAAGCAGCCACTTCGCTGATATTAGCCGCCAGACGACAAGCATCGACCTTCACCCTCAATTGACGGGCTTCGACAGCCGGAATACGTATCAGGCGTTTATAACCGACGGTCGTTCCTTTCGCTATCTCTTTCCATCCATCGGCAGTCAACGCTTCGACTGTGAAAGCCTCCATGCGTTGTCCTTTCGAAATGTCTTCGCGCAGCATCACCACATTGATTTCCGATTTCGGCTTCAACTGGTAGACACGCGTATCACCCGGCCGGGCAGTCCACGCTTTCAAGCCGCCTTTGACACGGTTATCGGCAAAAATCTCTTTACGATAATCGGCAAACTCTTTCAGACGATTGACATCGGCATCACTGATGCGTCCGCGCTGGTCAGGAGGAATATTGAGCAACAACACTGAGTTGTAGCCCACAGATTTGAAATAAATATCGGTCAGGTGCTTGAGGCTCTTCACCTGATTGTCTTCCTGCTGATGATAGAACCATCCCGGACGGATCGATACATCCACTTCGGAAGGATACCAGAAGAGTTCCTTGGCATTGACCAACATGTCGCGTCCGCCCAAGTCCTTGGAAGTCGCCTTCACACCCAACGCCTTGTTCTGCTCTTCACAGCGGGCATACGTACCGGGAGTCAGCACGGTGGCACTCCATTCCGTTTCACGTCCTAATCCACGTTCGTTGCCTACCCAACGCTACATCATCGCCCATAATGGCAGTCACAGCACGGGGTTGGAGACGACGGATGGTAGAAAGGATGGCAGTCCAGTCATACTCCTGCTTCTTTCCATTAGGACCTTCACCATTGGCACCGTCGAACCAGACTTCGTGCACCTCACCATAGTTGGTCAACAGTTCGGTCAGTTGTTCGATAAAGAATTCATTGTATTTTGGAGAGTCTCCATAGCAAGAGGCGTTCCGATCCCAAGGAGAAAGATAAACACCAAACTTGATGCCGTATTTATCACAAGCATCGCGCAGCTCGCGTACCACATCCCCTTTCCCGTCTTTCCAGGGAGAGGCCGCCACGGAGTGCCCGGTTGTCTTGGTCGGCCACAGGCAGAATCCATCATGATGCTTGGCTGTCAGGATGGCCATCTTGAAACCAGCTTCCTTGAGCGAACGTACCCACTGCTCCGCATCGAAATCGGTGGGATTGAAGAGTGCGGGATTTTCTTTGCCGTCTCCCCATTCACGTCCTGTAAAAGTATTGATACCAAAATGCAGGAAAGCAGTCAACTCCATCTGCTGCCATTCCAATTGCTGCGGAGTAGGTACAAGACGTGCCGCCATGTCTACCTTTTGTTCCAGAGTGGCTCCTTGTGGAAACTCTACGTGCTTCACATAATAGTCGTTCTTCTCCTGGGCTTGTCCGGCTGTGCAGATAGCGGCAAGAAGGGCCGTCGATAAGATTAATTTCTTCATAAATGTATTGTTATGTTTTTGGGGTGAAATGGATTGGTTAGTATTCTATTTACTTCACTGTACGCAGCGTGAACTCAAAGCTTTGTTCCGTCACAGGAACCCGATATTGCGGCTGTACGCCCGGCCCGCAGGTTGCCGTTCCCACACCGGCCTGTTCGGCATCCAGATGTACGGTGACATGACCGTTACGTTCGAGGTCGTTGATGTGGCGGGCTTTTTCCAATACATCATCGGCAAAGGGGATGACACTGAACTGGAAAGGACGGTTGGAATCGACAAAGATGCCCTGTCCGGCTTCGTCCGTCAGCTTCATCCAGCGGACATCCGTACGGTTCCCGGTAGACTGCGGAGTGACGTAGTAATGAAACATACGTTCGGCCGTAGTCTGATACAAACCGATCTTGCCCGACTGCATACGGTCGGAATAAGTCTCGTTGTCACCTCGACCCAGATAAGCTACATTGCCATACGTATCATTCATCTCGAAAGTAAGCCCCAGCGTGCCATCGATTTCACCACGCAGTATCGGGTCGGAAAGACACTTTCACCTTCAAGGCTCCGGCAGAGTTTAGTGAATAGGCGAAATCGGCATCACCACTTTCATCCCTTTCGCATTCAGAATCTCCACTTTCGCAGTAGCGGCTTTCTTGCCGTCTTTCAGCGACACTACTTTCTGGGTCAACTGATTAAGTCCGGCTTTACGCCAAAGGTATGCACCATTACGATCACGGTTATCATTATCCGTAGCGGGACGGAACAGACTCAACGTAACAGGAGTTGCCAGCAATTCTTGTCCATCCAGTGTCAATGAGTTGAGAGCACCGGTTTCTTTATCCACCGTGAAAGCTGTCTGCCCGGCCTTAGCAGGCAGATAGGCTGTACTACCTTTGGTTCCGGGCAACACAAATTGGTCGTAAGCCACCTCCCAATCGGTGCCGACCATCGGTGAAGCTTCTTTGCGAGTCCAGCTCAGATTAAGATAACCCTCACGGACATTGGCAGGCAAGGCAACTTTTCCCAAAGTCACATCGGCTGTAGCGTGTGGCGCACAGTTCACCTCTTTGTTACCTTCGGCCAGCAATTTGCCATTGTCACCCACCACCTGCCAGTGGAGAATATATTCGTTGAGGTTAGAGAAGTCGAACCAGTTTTTCACCCTTACGGTCAGATTGTTCTTATTGATCAAGGTGCATTTGATGTTCTGATAGATTTTTTTCACTTCGAGTAAATGCGGATGGGGCACACGATCGGCACTCACCAGACCGTTGCAGCAAAAATTACCGAAGCTCGGAATTCCCTTCGTCCGTAGTCTCCACCATACGACCAGTACCAGCGACCGTTTGAGTCGATCTCACGGAACGACTGGTCTACCCAGTCCCACACACAGCCACCCTGTGCCATCGGATTATTCTCGAATACATCCCAGTACTCTTTCAGGCCGCCTACACTGTTACCCATGGCATGCACATATTCACAAAGAATGAACGGACGGTAGATATCTTTCTGGGCCAGATAGGCCTTGATTTCGTCGACACTGCGATACATTCGACAATAGATATCGGTATTGTAATTCTGCTCGGCACGTTCGTACTGGACGGGACGGCTTTTCTCTACCGATTTCAGCCAATCGTAGGTACGCTCGAAATTGATTCCGTTTCCGGCTTCGTTGCCCAATGACCAGATAACGATGGCAGGATGATTTTTCGAACGTTCATACATGCGATGTGTACGATCCATGTGTGCTGTCAGCCAAGTGCTGTCTTTGGCAAGCGAAGCGGGTCCATATCCCATACCGTGTGACTCGATATTCGCTTCATCGATCATATAAAGTCCGTAACGATCGCACAGCCGATACCAATACGGATCGGTGGGATAATGTGAGTTGCGCACAGTATTGATATTATACAGTTTCATCAGACGTATATCTTGCTCCATGAGCTCTTTGCTGACGGTACGCCCCAACTGCGAATGTTCATGACGATTGGTTCCTTTGACCAATACAGGCACACCGTTGATGCAGAAACGTCCGTCTTTGATCTCCGAAGTACGGAAACCGACTTCACAACCGGTGACTTCGGTCACCTGTCCTCCTGCATTTTTCAACTCCAACACGAGGGTGTAGAGATTAGGATGCTCGGCACTCCAACGTTTCACATCCTTCAGGCGCTGTTCTCCGAATGTGATGAAGTTACTCAGTCCGCGCGACTTGACAGGCATCTCACCCGACAGTACAGGACGTCCGAGCGGATCGTTCAGTGTATAAGATACGGATGCCACACCGTCTGCAGGCCCTCCGACCATAACGTCGAGTCCGAAAATACCATCTTTATAACGTTCCTTTTCAAGAGTTGCGTTTACCTTATAATCGGCTATATACTGTTTGGGAGTACTATACAGATACACATCACGCTCAATACCACTCAGACGCCACATATCCTGACACTCCAGATAGGAACCTGAACTCCAGCGATATACTTCGAGGGCAATCGTATTCTCACCTTCTTCCAACTGATCGGTGATATCCCATTCGGCAGCTGTCTTGGAACCTTGGTTGTAACCGAGAAAATGTCCGTTCACCCACACATAATAAAAAGAAATCACACCTTCGCAGCAGAGTACTACCGGCGGCCTTCCATCCGGCAGGCACAGTGAAAGTACGGCGATAAGATCCTACTTCGTTCTCCTTATAAGGCACAAGAGGGGGATTCTTCTTAAAGTTGAACATTTTGTCATCAAATTCATAAGTCTCATTTACGTAGATGGCAGTTCCGTATCCCTGGCGCTCCCAGTTTCCCGGAACGTTGATATCTGCCCAGCCTCCGGTATAGAACGAGGGTTTATAAAAGTCTTTCGGACGGAGATCAGGATTTTTCACCCAATGGAATTTCCATTTACCGTTGAGGTTGAGATAATAGGGTGACTGTTCATAATCCCCTTTTTTCACGTCAGTAGCACTGGCATAGGGCCACACATAGGTGTGAGGTGCCAGTTTGTTCAAACCTACTGCATACTGGCTCTGCCATTCGGGAGTATTCTGCGCATTTACAGGCAACAACATCAGACAGGCCAATATCAGCAGGAAGGTTAGTTTGATTGGTTTGTTCATTGTTTATCAGGTATTTAATATTCAAAATCTTAATAAGTTCCAACGTCCCTTAGGTTTTATAAAGTAAAAGCGGACTCTTATTCCACAATTATTTCGTCAAAAAAGATTCGTGCTTCCTGTCCCGGACGGACGTGATCGGGAGGGCATTTTCCGACTCCACGGGCGGTGACGCGTACATATCTGGCCTTTGCCGTTCCCAAATCGAATTTCAAGTCTTCTACATAAGTTCCTTCACGGAAAATCTCTTCGGGAGTGAAATGCTTCTCTCCCACTTCCGTAAAGTTTACGTTGTCCGAAGACAAGGCAACACTAATGGACTCCGGCTTATGAACTGCCATCCCATACACCGTAATGGAACCCAGCGTAAAAGTATGAATATTTTCGTCTTTCTGCAAATCTAATGTAAAAGAAATGCAATCACTCTTACTCCACGAGCACCATTCGAAGTCAGTTTGCTTCAGGCTGCCCCGCACTCCGTTGGTCAAAACAGATGCTCCGGAAGCTCCTTGAGTGAATATCGGTTTGGCAGTAGCCTTGTTGTGTAACAACGGTAATACGAGAGTCTTTCCCATCTGGCGGCCGGCGGCGAAAGTGGCGCACTTCAGTGTCTGCGCAGTATGGAATTCCAACGGCCGGGTGTAAAGGGTGGAAGTTGCTTCCGGTTCGGAACCATCGGTTGTATAACGAATTTCCACATCGGGGCGGATACATTCCAATTTTATCTGTAATGCACCGTCGACAGGAGTCGAGGTGTGCTGAATATTGTACATCGAGCGGGCATATCCGATACCTTTCACATCGAGGTGTTCATTATACCGATCCATCGCTTTCAGAAACAAGTCCCAGTTTTTCTGTTCCGGACGACTCCATCCCACTTCGGCAAGCGCCGCCAAACGGGGGAAAACAAGATAGTCCACATCCTCGGGACGATTACAGAACTCAGTCCACAATGAAGCCTGTACCCCCATCAGCAACGAAGCGTACTCAGGTTTCCAGTTCTTCTGGACCGGTTCGTACTGATAAACATCTTTCAGCGTATTGTTACCGAAATAAGTAAGCGGTTCAAACCATTGCGGTCCCTGATAACGGATCAGATACATCACTCGGGCGGGGGTCATCACAAACCGGTGCCCCCGGTCGGCAGCTTTCAAAGCCGCATTGCCCATCCCTTGCCAGCCAAAGATGACAGCATCTTCGGGAATGAAGCTGTTGGTCAGCTCGTCCCATCCCATCACCTCTTTGCCTTTGCTGCGTACATATTCGCCTATCCGCTTCATGAAGTAACCTTGAAGGTCCTCTTCATGGGCGAGGTGCTCTTTCTTCATACGTTCCTGGCAGAGGGGACACTTTTTCCAGTAGGTTTTCTGGCTTCATCGCCCCCCAAGTGAATATAACGTGACGGAAACAGTGCTGCCACCTCGTCGATGACGTTTTGCAGGAAAGTGAATACGCTGTCGTTTCCGGCACAATAGATGATGCTGGCATGATCACCGCCCAAACCCGGCAACACACCGATAAATTGACTACCACCGGACAAGCCAGTTGAGGATAAGCTGCCAGCGACC
>ENA-OQIG01000040-OQIG01000040.1-human-gut-metagenome-genome-assembly--contig:-NODE-40-length-73848-cov-27.528872_pt1 | contig 73848 bp, 69 predicted proteins | sample MGYA00242576_ERZ504741 | MGnify/ENA primary metagenome ERZ504741 (study PRJEB26092, sample SAMD00036436) | human gut metagenome | host: Homo sapiens | study: EMG produced TPA metagenomics assembly of... | reverse complement strand
GTTCGGCCGCACGCGACCGCTACATCTTCCGCGAAGGCCGCGGCGAGCACGGCGAGCTGCGCCGAACGACTGGCAGTCGCTGTTCGGCGGCCCGGCGTGGCAGCAGGTCGACGACGGCCAGTGGTACCTGCACATGTTCGCCAAGGAGCAGCCGGATTTGAATTGGAAGAATCCGGACGTGCACGAGGAATTCAAGAAGACATTGCGATTCTGGTCCGACCACGGAACCGACGGCTTCCGCATCGACGTGGCGCACGGCTTGGCCAAGGACCTCGATTCCGTGCCGCTGGCCGACATGGATCCGGCCGCGGTGCAGCATGTGCTGCCGGCGGACGGCGCGTTCAGCCCGCTGTGGGATCGTCCGGAAGTGCACGACATCTACCGCGAATGGCGTCAGGTGTTCAACGAGTACAATCCGCCGCGTTTCGCCGTCGGCGAGGCGTGGGTGAAGGCCGAATCGCAGCATCTGTACGCGTCCACCGACGAGCTCGGCCAGGTGTTCAATTTCGAGTTCGCCGAAGCCAACTGGTTCGCCGACGAGTTCCGTACGGCCATTGCTGACGGCTTGCGCGCCGCCGAGGAAACTCACGGTTCCACCACGACGTGGGTTATGAACAACCACGATGTGCCGCGCAGTCCGTCGCGTTTCGGTCTGCCGCAGGTGAAGGACGCTCCGTACCACCAGCTGGCGCACGATTGGCTGTTGCGTGACGGAGAGACCTACCGCGAGAATCGTGAGCTCGGCACCCGTCGCGCCCGCGCAGCCGCGCTGATGGAACTGGGCCTGCCGGGTTCCGCCTACGTGTATCAGGGCGAGGAACTGGGCCTGTTCGAAGTGGCGAACATTCCGTGGGATCGTCTTGAGGATCCGACGCCGTTCAACACCCGTCGCAACTTCACCGACAAGGGTCGTGACGGGTGCCGTGTGCCGATGCCGTGGAAGGCTGCCGATTGCGGCGAACCGGCTTCGTGGAGCCCGGACTTCATCACCGGCGGCACGTTCGGTTTCGGCCCGGAGCAGGGCGATTCCGCCGACGCGCACCTGCCGCAGCCGGCCTGGTTCAAGGATTTCGCGGCCGACGTCGAGGCCGATGACAACGGTTCCATGCTGCACTTGTACCGCAAGCTGTTGCAGTTGCGACAGACGGTGCTGACGGCGACCGGAGACACGTCCGCCGACCTGCTGGACATGGGCGATACGGTGGTCGCCTACTCGCGTCCGGCCACGGAAGGCCGTCGATTCCTGTCCGTCACCAATTTCGGCGACGAGCCGATCGCCCTGCCGGACGATGCGGTCGCCATCGCAAATTCCGTGCCGTTGACGGATGACGGCAAGCTGGATAGCGACGCCTCAGTCTGGCTGCTGCTGGGCTGATCGACCGCTGAACCTGGCCGCTCCCAAATCGCCTTGCGTATATGAAAATTCCGGCCCTCCACAAGGAGGACCGGAATTTTGGTTTGTAAGGAAAGGGGAATGGTAAGTCTAAACGCTACTTCTCGCCGTTCATGATGGCGGCAAGCGATTGCACACGCGGCAGATCGAACACTTCATCGGTGTGCACCACCTTGAGGTCCGGGCCTGCCAGCGGCACACGCCAGTTGGAGTATTCACTGGACGTGCCCGGCTGGTTCTGCGTGCGCGTCTCGCCCACGCCATCCACCAGCGCGGCCTGCAGCAGCACGGACGGCGACTTGAGCAGCATCTTGTGCATCGCCTCGACGATTTCCTGGATGTGGCCTTCCACATCGCCCGCCACTTCCGGCGTGATCAGGCCGGACTCCACGAGACGGTCCATCATCGCGTTGCGTTCGTCGGTGGCGGAAGCCTGGAACTCCTCGACCGGGCCGGACAGCAGGTGCAGCTGTTCGCGCAGCTTGACGTGCTCGAACTGCAGGTAGCCGGCGGTCGGCGGCAGGTCGTGCGTGGTGACGGAAGCCAGCGCGTACTTGCGGTACGTGGACGGATCGGCGTACGGGTCGCCGGCGTTGGGGGAGTCGTCCACGCGGGCGAACCATTCCACCATGCAGCCCAGCAGGCCGTGCTCGCCGAGTACCGTGCGTACGTAATCAGGCACGGTGCCCAGATCCTCGCCGACCACCAAACCGTTCACGCGGGACGCTTCAATGGTCAGGATCGCGATCATCGCCTCATAGTCGTACGTAACATACGCGCCACCGCGCGCGCCTTCGCCCTGCGGAATCCACCACAGACGGAATAGGCCGAGTACATGGTCGATGCGCACCGCGCCCGCGTGTGAGAACATGTTGTGCACCATCTCGCGGTACACGCCATAACCAGTTTTGGCCAGATAATTCGGATTGAACGGCGGCTGGCCCCAATCCTGACCCTGCTGGTTGTAGAAGTCCGGTGGGCAGCCCACGGTTACGCTGCCTACTGCGAAACGTTCCGGATTCCACCACACGTCCGCGCCGAGCGAGTGCACGCCCACGGCCATATCCTGCATGAGGCCGAGTGCCATACCGCTGTCACGGGCGGCGTTCTGCGCGGCTGTCACCTGCTCGTCGGCGATCCACTGCAGCAGCATTCGAAATCGACCATATCGGCGTGCTCGCGCATGAGCTTCACCACTTCAGGCGAATCGCGGTTCGTGTCCTTGAACCACGTGCTTCCCACGGCGCGCCCCACACCTGGAACGCCACCGACCATGCGGCGAACGCGCGCAGATCCGGACCCGCGGCCTCCTTGAACGCGTCGAACGCGGCCTGACGCTCGACGGAACGCGGCACGTTGTACACAAGCTGCAGCGCCTGGCGCTTGTGCCACCAAGCGGAATTGATGTCGAGCGGCTCGATACTGTCGTTGGCTGGCGAGGCTTCCGCGTGCAGACGCGCCACTTCGGCCTGGTCCGCCTCGTTGAGTTCCGCATATTCAGCGATATCCTGCGGACGGATGTACGTCACATTGAGAAAACGACGCGATTCGGGAAGATACGGCGACGGCTCCAGCGGCGGCACCGGCGCGGTGGCGTGAATCGGGTTGATAAGCATGAAATCGGCATGCGATTTCGTTGCCGCGTCGGACAGCAGCAGCTTCAGATCGCCATAGTCGCCCACGCCCCAGGATTCAGCGGAACGGATGGAATACATCTGTGCCATCCAGCCCCAACGTTGCTTTTCCGCTACTGCTGGCGGCAGTTCGATGCGTGCCGGTGCGCAGATCAGCGCGGCTTCGGCGTGCAGCGGGCCGGCATCGACGGCCAGCGTGTGGTAGCCGGCGGGAATATCGTCCGGCAGCGTCAGTTGCAGCGAGCCGTCATCTGCGTTCGAGCCCGTCAGATACGCGGTCAGATCACCCGCATATTCCGTGCCGTCTTCCAACGTCAGCTTCAGCGCCACGTCGTTTCCTTTCGCGCGGATTGGCGTGACGGCTTCCTTGCCGATGAACTTCACGACGGTCGGCTCAACAAGTGTGTCTGCGATGCGCTGCTGGGTCGCCGCATAGGAGGCGGTGATCGCTTCGTCGCTGGATGCGTCCACGCCGAGTGCGGCCAATACGGAGACGAGCACTTCGTCGCGGATTTCCACATAGGTGCCGAGCTGGTCGATATACGACGTGGAAATGCCATTGAGCTTGGCGAGCTGGATAAGAGGCCGTGCGATGCGTTCTGCGCTTTCGGTCTGCTGGGTCTGTGTCATGGGTCCCTTCTTTCCGCGCCGTTTGTGACGGCTGACATGCTACATTGCTTGCGATTGCCGCAGCTTCGATGCTGGTGGCATTCGCACCAAAGATAACTATATCACGGTATGATATCGTTTTCAAAGCGTGTTTTGCGGTAAGAGAGTGTTGCTATATTGCGATTTTGCTCTAATTTCAGGAATATAGATAACCGGAATTGTTTTTCCATATTGACTATCGTTTGCAATACGAAGGCGCAGCGCTCCGCATTGCAAACGATTATTTCAACGGGGCATTGCTCGTCTGCTACTCGGCTTCGAGAATTGCAAAGCTTTGCAGACCTAGACGCAGCGAAGTGCCGCTAATTTCGTTTTCGCCGATGCTGAAAATCGTCCGATAACTACCATCTGGTAACTGCAAAGCTTTGCAATCGCGGCTTGGATTGACGGCTATGATCAGCTTCTGCAGGTGGGTGGAACGCTCGAAAACGAACACTCTATCGCGTTCGATTGCATGGAACGTAGCCCCCGACCGCAAGGCGTCGCATTCCCTCTTGACGTGGAGTATGGAGCGCACCGTATGCCACAGTGATTCGGCGTCGGCCTGCTGTGCGGCGACGGTCGGGGCGTCGGCGGACGGGTCGGCGGGCAGGTAGCTGCCACCGGTCACATCGCCAGCCGAGTGTCCGATTCTGCAGAATCGGACACGTGAAGTGCTCCGGATGCGTCGTTCGCACCCCACTGCATCGGTGTGCGCGAACCGGTGCGCACGTAGCCGCCTTCTTTGCCGGGCAGTGCGCGGTATCGCATGCCGATTTCGTCGCCGTAATACAGGAACGGCACGCCCGGCATCGCGAACAGCGTGCAGTATGCCAGGGCGATTTCGCGCTGCGACAGTCGCGGCGCCACGCGTGCGGTGTCGTGGTTGCAGGTGATGAAATTAAAATTTCCGTCGGCCGTTTCCGCTTCGCGCAGACGCGGCTCGTACTCGTCCAGGAATTTGCTGATCGGCGTGCCGGAATCGGCGTTGAAATAGCTCTTGTCGCCCTTGCGGCTCAACGGGTCGTCCACGTTGCGCAACAGCATGTTGTAGCCGTTGGGAACGCCGTCCCAACGCCAATCGAGATAGAAATCCATGTCGAAGCCGGCGGCCATCGACTCCTCTGGCCGTCCCCATTCCGAAACGAACGCGGCTTCGGGGAAGGCCGGGCGGATCCGGGCGAACATGTACTGCCAGGTGCGGATGGTGTAAGGCTTGCCCTCATCGTCCTTTTTGACGAGGCTGTCGGCCATATCCACGCGGAAGCCGTCTGCGCCACGGGAAAGCCAGAACCGCATGACGTCCACCATCGCGTCGCAAGTGGCCTTCGCGTCCGGACCAAGGGCTGGCTTCTGCCAGCTACGTTCGGGGTGCGCGAAACCGTAGTTGAGCGCCGGCTGGCATTTGAAGAAGTTCAAGATGTAGGTACCGTTGCGGGGCGATTCGCCGCCGATGAATGGCAGTCCGTCGCCACCGGAGATCCATGAGTCTGTCCAGATGTAGCGGTCGGAATAATTGTTTCGTTCGACCTTGCAACTGCGGTGGAACCACTCGTGTTCCTCGCTGGTGTGGCCTGGCACGAGATCGAGGATCACGTGCATGTCGCGCCGGTGGGCGGCGTCGAACAACGCAATGAGATCGTCGTTGGTGCCGTAGCGTGATGCCACCTTTTTGTAGTCGCGCACGTCGTAGCCGGCGTCTTTGAATGGCGAGTCGAAACAAGGATTGAGCCAGATCGCGTTGCATCCGAGATCCTTGATGTAGTCCAGTTTTAAAGTGATTCCGGGGATGTCTCCGATGCCGTCGCCATTGGAGTCGACGAAGGACTGTGGATAGATTTCATAAAAAATTGCGTCGGCAAGCCATTTGGGGTGGGGGTGTTTCGCGGGGGGAAGCATGAGGGTGTGTCTCCTTGATATTTCGCGGTTTGCGGTGTTTCTTTGAAACAATCATAGCGCTGAATTGCAAACGTTGGCAGAAACGTGCTGCACTAACAATCACTGATACATTTTTGGTGGCCCCAGTGTTGTTGGTAATCATCCAAGAACGATGATGTGAACGTATGCAGGGTTTTGGTCCGTACCATTTAACCGGAGATGTTGAGGAACACAAGGTTATGTGAGGAAAGGAAGATCAATGAAGATCGATTGGAAGAAGGCAATCGGACTTACTGCTACCGTTTCTATGCTGGTTCCGCTCGCTGCGTGCGGTGGCTCCTCCGACGGTGGCGATAAGAACGCTTCCGGCTCCACCGAGGCCGTCACGCTGAGCGTGTGGGCCCCGCAGGAAGACCAGGCCAAGGACACCAACTGGCTGGGCAAGGTCGAAGAGAACTTCGCCAAGGCGCATCCGGAATACAATATCACGTGGAAGAATGACGTGGTCTCTGAAGGCGATGCTTCCAAGCAGGTCAGCACTGATCCGTCCGCGGCGGCCGATGTCTATATGTTCGCTTCCGATCAGTTGGGTGTTCTAATGGACGCCAAGGCCATTGGCCAGCTGGGCACCGACGCTGAGAAGCAGGTGAAGGAACAGAACGGTGACCTCGAAGTCAACTCCGTCACCGGCACCGATGGCAAGCTCTATGGCGTGCCGTACACCGACAACACGTGGTTCATGTACTACAACAAGTCCAAGATCACCGAGGATGAGGCCAAGGACTTCGATACCATCCTTTCCAAGGCCAAGGTCGCGTTCTCCCTGCAGAATTCTTGGTACATCAACGGCTTCTATGATGGCCTGAGCCTGTTCGGCGAGAAGGGCAATGATGCTGACGCAGGCATGGTCTTCCCGAAGGACGGCGCCGATATCACCTCTTATCTGGTTGATGTGGTCGCCAACCCGAACTTCTCCAACGATGATGGCGCTTCCGGCCTCGCAGCATCAAGGATGGCTCCGCCGACGTGCTGTTCTCCGGTACCTGGTCCGCTAAGGACGTGAAGGAGGCCCTGGGTGACAACTACGCCGCCACCTCTCTGCCGACCTTCACCGTGAACGGCCAGAAGAAGCAGATGAAGTCCTTCGCCGCCACCAAGGCCGCTGCTTACAACCCGAACGCCAAGAACCCGAAGGCCGCCGCTCAGTTCGCGGCTTACCTCGGCTCCACCGAAGCTCAGAAGCTGCACTACGAGATGCGCGCCATCCCGCCGACCGACAAGTCCCTGTCCGACCTGACCACCGACGACATCGCAGCCAAGGCCCAGGCCGACACCATGGCCAACACCGCCTCCTGCAGTCCGGTCTGTCCGGCATGAACGATTGGTGGACTCCGGCCGAAACCTTCGGCAAGGCCCTGGTCAACAAGGAAATCACCAAGGACAACGCTGCCGCCAAGTACCAGGATTGGGTCAAGCAGGCCGGTGGCAAGATCGCTGAGTGAAATCAGTAATCCTAAAAATCCAATAACTGAAGAATGCAGGTGGTTGGCACTGCCAAATCCCCCCAGCCATCCTGCAGCTTTGAGAGATGCTTCGAGTCGCGGTGTCTCTCTCCACTTTGCATAGTGGCTCACTCCTCCTCCGAGCTTTGCATTCCCGGGCAAGGTTTTTAAATTCTCCTTCCCCTTGTCCGGGAGCAAAGCTTTTTTTATCTTTCAATATCCATATGAGAGGGCAGTCGAAATGACAGCAACAACTCTTTCCCCACGGGAGATGAAGCGCCTTCGGAAGCAGGGTGCTGATTATGTTTCTCCGTCGCCTTACACGGTAAGGGCGGCGTTCCGGCGTGGTGACCTGTTCACTAAGCTTTCCGCAGTGGTGTTTGGTCTTGGCGATATCGTGCGCAAGCAGTATGTCAAGGGCATTGCCATGCTGGCGCTGGAAATCGCATACTTCGTGTTCATGGCAATCAATGGTGTGGACTATCTTTCCAAGTTGCCGACCTTGGGCACCAATGCAGGCGGCAAGAAGCTGGTCGACGGCTTCTGGGTCTACACCGAACCTGACCGTTCCGTGGTCATCCTGTTGTACGGTGTCGCCACTCTGGTTATCACCGCTGCCTTCATCGGCCTGTGGGTCATGTCCGTGCGCTCTGCATACAAGTCCCAGGTGCTGCTCGAGGAGAACGGCAAGCTCCGAGCTTCATGGACGATGTCCGCGAGCTGCTCGATGCCAAGGCGCACGTTCTGCTGATGTTCCTGCCCACGCTGGGCATCGTCGTGTTCACCGTGCTGCCGTTGATCTTCATGATTTCAATGGCATTCACCAGCTATGACCACAAGCACCTCGTGCTGTTCCACTGGGTCGCTTTGAGAACTTCGCCAAGGTTTTCTCCAACAGCGGCGGCACCGTTAACGCCGTACTGTTCGGACGTGTGCTGGTGTGGACATTGGTCTGGGCTTTCTTCGCCACCTTCCTGAACTTCTTCCTCGGCATGTTCGTGGCTATGATCATCAATCGCAAGACCACCCACTTCAAGGGTTTCTGGCGTGCCTGCTTCTCCATGTCCATCGCCGTTCCGCAGTTCGTGTCTCTGCTGGTCATGCACACCATGCTCCAGCCGCAGGGTGCGGTGAACCGCATGCTGCAGACGTGGGGTTGGATTGACGGCCCGTTGCCGTTCTTCACCAACGCCACTTGGGCCCGCGTCACCGTGATCATCATCAACCTGTGGGTCGGTATCCCGTACACCATCATGCAGATCACCGGTATTCTGCAGAACATTCCGGCCGATCAGTATGAGGCGGCGAAGATCGACGGTGCCAACTGGTGGCAGATCTTTACTAAGATCACCATGCCGTACATTATCTTCGTGCTCACCCCGTATCTGATCACCACCTTCACGGGCAATGTGAACAACTTCAACGTCATTTACCTGCTGTCCGGCGGCGATCCTACGCCATTGGGCGATTCCGCAGGCTCCACTGATTTGCTTATCACCTGGCTGTACAAGCTGACCGTGGACAAGCAGGATTACAATCTCGGTGCCGTGATCGGCATCATGACCTTCGTCGTGTTGGCCATCGTTTCGCTGATCACCTACCGCAATTCCGGCTCCTATAAGAATGAGGAGGCATTCCGATGAGCAACAAGCATTCCGCAACCAAAGTGGAAAGCCACGGCCTTCTGCACGACCAGAAGATCCGCCGTATCACCGGCGACGTGTTCGCCCACTTGTTCCTGGCCATTCTGGCCGTCATCTGGCTCGTCCCAATCGTATGGGTGTTCGCGGAGTCGTTCAATAAGAACACCGCCCCGTACACCAGCTCCTTCTTCCCGAAGGAGTGGACTCTGGACAACTATAGGGTGCTGTTCACCGACCGCAACGTGTTGGACTTCCCGAAGATGTTCGGCACCACGTTCATCATCGCCTGCTTCACCTGTGCGATTTCTCTGATCTTCGTGCTCTCCGTGGCATACTGCATGAGCCGTATGCGTTTCCGTGTGCGCAAGACTTTCATGAACGTTGTGCTGATTCTTGGCATGTTCCCGGGTATCATGGCCGTCACCGCCATCTACTTCATCTTGAAGGCCTTGGGCCTGTCAAGCGGCACCATGACTACCGTGGCGTTGATTCTCGTGTACTCCGCCGGTTCCGGCGCTGGCTTCTACGTGATGAAGGGCTATATGGACACCATTCCGACCTCGCTGGACGAAGCGCCCTGCTCGACGGTTGCACCCGTTTCCAGGTGTTCCATAAGATCATCATCCCGATCTGCAAGCCCATGATCGTCTACCAGGCCATCATCGGCTTCCTGACCCCGTGGCTCGACTTTGTCATGGCCAAGGTGATCTGCCGTACGCAATCCAACTACACCGTGGCATTGGGCCTGTGGCTCATGCTGCAGAAGGAATATATCCAGAACTGGTTTGCCCGCTTCGCCGCGGCCGCGGTCGTGATCTCCGTTCCGATCGCCATCCTGTTCATTGTGATGCAGCGCTTCTATCAGGAGTCCATGTCGGGCTCCGTGAAGGGCTAAAGAAAGGCAAAGGATATGACGCTCGTAGACAGCTTCGCACAGCCGAACACGAGCGTCGCCGAACCGTTCCCGCTGTGTCTGGAACGGCCGCTGGGTGCCGTTGTTACTGAAACCGGCACCCAGTTCGCTCTCTGGGCTCCTTCCGCACAAAAGGTGACCCTGAGACTGTTCTCGCGTGGCTCCATGGGGGAAAGCGGCGACGCTCTGATTGGACAGTACACGATGCGTCCGGAATCCGACGGTTCCTGGACGTACGATTTCGCCGACAACAAGCACGGCGTGTATTACGACTTTTTGATTGAACGCGATTGCGGTTCCGTGGACCGCGTCGCCGATCCGTGGGCGCGCGGGGCCGGTGTGAACGGCCGGCGCAGCATGGTCGTGGACTTCAGCCGCACCAATCCGGATGGTTGGTACCGCGACCATATGCCGGACGTGCCGCTTGCGCAGACGGTGGTCTGGGAAACCCATGTGGGCGATTTCAGCAATGATCCCGCCGGCGGTTTCCCCGAATCGCATCGGGGCAAGTACCTGGCGTTCACCGACGACGGTACGTCTCTGGACGGGCATCCCGACTTTCCCACGGGCGTCGCATATCTCAAGAAACTTGGCGTCACCGCGGTGCAGCTCATGCCGATTTACGATTTCGGTTCCGTGGACGAAGAGACCTGCGATCGCTACAACTGGGGGTACGATCCGGTCAATTACAACGTGCCGGAAGGCTCGTATTCCACCAATCCGTTCGACGGGTCGGTGCGCATCCGCGAAGTGAAGCAGATGGTGCAGGCGCTGCACAACGCCGGCATCAAAGTGATCATGGACGTGGTCTACAACCACATGTTCTCGCCCGATAATTGGTTTGAGCGGTCGGTGCCGGACTATTTCCTGCGCCGTAAGCCCAACGGCGCGCTGGCCAACGGATCCGGCTGCGGCTGCGATATGGCCACCGAACGCAAGATGTTCCGCCGGTTCATCGTGGAATCCGTGACGTTCTGGGCGCGCGAATACCACATGGACGGCTTCCGTTTCGACCTGATGGGTCTGATTGACGTGGACACCATGAATGCCGTGCGTGCTGCTCTGGATGAGATTCCCGGCCGTGGACGCGACATTCTCATGTACGGCGAACCGTGGTCCGCGGGCGCCACCGCGCCGCTGCCCAGCGACACCGTGCTGGCTGACAAGTCAGGCCTGTCGAAGCTTGACAGTCGCATCGGCCACTTCTGCGACACCACGCGAGACACCATCAAGGGCCATGTGTTCTTCTCGGACCGCCCGGGTTATGTGAACGGTGGCATGCACGAGAACGTAGCGGCTGCGCGTGAGGCCGTGGACGCGTGGCGTCGCGGCAAACATTCGGAAGGAGTGGCAGGCCAGGTCATTCAATACGTGTCCGCGCACGACGACCTCACGCTGTGGGACAAGTTGTGCGCGAGCTTTGCGGCTGGTTCGTTGGGCAGCACCGTGGCCGAAGGTGTTAACGAAAATACCGTGGATGTGCCAAAAGTCATGTATGACGCCGATTTCTCGGCGGAAGGGCTGGCCGGTGTCGGTCCGCAGATTGCGGCCGCGCTGACCGACGTGATGGACGCCAACAAGCTGGCTGTGGGTATCACGCTTACCTCCGCTGGCATCCCGTTCATGCTGTCCGGCGAGGAGTTCGCACGTACCAAATTCGGCAGCTCTGATTCTTACGATTCCGCCAAAGAGCTTAACTGGCTCGATTGGAACCGTGCATGGCAGAAGCGCGATTTGATTGAGTATTACGCGAAGTTGATTGCATTGCGCAAGTCTGATCCACAGTGGTTCGACGGCAATCGCAATATCGTCGATACGGAAGGCGACGAACTCGTGTTCCGCGTCGGCGATTATCTGATGGCCGCCAATCCAGGCAGACACGTCGGCGTTATTGACGTGGCCGTAACGGGTTTGGAACCGATTGGCGGAATACGGAGATACTGGTGTGGTCTCGGCTCGTCCGTCAGTCCGGTGGAAGGCAATGTGAGCGCAGGTGATGGCGATTATTTGATTGTTCCACCGCATACGTTTGCAATCTGGCGGTTGCAGTAATACTCTCAGTAGGGAAGCTACAAAACGGCGACCGCAAAGCTGCGGTCGCCGTAACCGATACGGCAATGGGGCCGGAAAACCAGAAAGGATACGAGAAGTGGGAATCGGAGCGCGCAATCCGCGGTACGAGGTGGTGTTTTTCGACCTGTACGGAACGCTGATCGACATTCGTACCGATGAGCAGAGCGAGGCCGCATGGCAGGCGCTGTACGATTGCGTGACCGAATTGGGCGCGCAGTACGAATCCGTCGACGTGATGCGCGACCAGTTCGAAAAACTTGAGGCCCGCGAAATGGTCCACCAAGCCGACCGTGCAATCGTTCGCAACGGGTGGGACGAATTCGACATCCTGCCGGTCTACCGGTCCCTGCTCATGAATCGCAGCGAGGAAGCGGAAAAGAAACTCGCGCTACCGCAGGCCGCGCTGAAAGCCGCATGGGCGTTCCGCCAAGCAGCACCAGCCTGTTCCGGCTGTACCCCGGCGCGCTCGACATGATCGAACAACTGCAGGACGCCGGCATGGTCGTGGCGCTGCTGAGCAACGCGCAGGCCTGCTACACACGCCCCGAACTGGAAGAGACCGGCCTTGCCGGCGTACTGGACGACGTGATCATCTCCAGTGAAGAGAAAATCCGCAAGCCCGCACGCGACCTGTACATGCTGGCGCTCGACCGTGAATTCGTCACCGCCAAGCACGCGCTCATGGTCGGCAACGACGAGCGCAACGACATCATCGGCGCCAATTCCGCCGGCCTCGACGCGGCATACTTCCGCACGGAAATTTCACCGGCGGACGACCCGGACGTTTCGGCACATGCGGTATGTTCGTTTACCGGAGCCGACTACGACGGGCTGCTGAAATTCGTGCTGGACGCATAAGGCGCGCGGTGGGCGCTGAGCTTAAATCGCATGGGACGTGCGGGAAGCCGCTGTGGCGTGCGGGAAAGTCGCAAGTCGTAAAAGGCATACGTGCGTAAGGCGTGCGTAAGGTGCACGTGCCACGTGCGACGCGCGGAAAAATCGCAATAGGAGGACATATGGAAGGCTATGCCGAGCAGGGAGCTCGAACCGATTCGACCGACCAAATCGGATTCGGCGGCGCTCGCCGCAACAGGAAAAAACGTCGCGGACTGACGGTGTTCCAACTTAAGGTCATCGGCGCGGTGGCGTTGGCCTTGTCCGCCGGCAGCACCACCATCGTGCCGCTGTTCTTCGGCTCCGATACCAACAATATGACGTCGCTGACGGCGATGGTCCTGAGCGAAGTGGTGTCCTGGTTCGCCATTCCGATTTACGCGTGGCTGCTGGTGCAGGGTTTCCGTGAAACGCACAGCCGGGTCGCGTACGGCCTGCAGCTGTTCATTCTCGCCGTGGTGTGCGAGGTGCCGTACGACCTCGCCACATCGCATAAGGCTTTCGACCTGGGCTCGCAGAATCCCGTTTTCGGCCTGTTCGTTGCGTTTGTTGTGCTTGCCGCGCTCGACTGGGTGGCGTCGCGCTATCAGAAGGCCATGAAGGTGCTGTTGTCGGTCGGACTGGTGGTGATTGGTCTGCTGTGGGACCTGCTGCTGCGTATCGGCCTACGCCAGCACATGATGAGCATCGGTTCGGTGACGCTTGGCTTCGTGCTGATTTTCGCTCTGATGCGCCAGTATGAGAATTCGATGATGTTCACAGCCGGCCTGTTCGGCGCCGTGATGATGATCGCGCCGGGCGTGGGCGTGGCGTTCGTGCACTACTACAACGGCAAGCTGGGCTATAAGCATCAGTGGACGAAATGGGCTTTTTACGCGGTTTACCCGGTTATTTTGATAATTTGTGCGATTTGTGCAACACTGGCGTGATTTTTGACAACGTTCGCAGTATAATAGTAGCAATATGGGAGAGCATTGCCGCTCGGGCAAGTGTTTCCAAGGCTGGGAACGTTTGTGATTATGATGCAGAAACCGCAAAGGGGTTGAGAGATGGATAGAGCAGGCATTCGCGAGGTGGCCAAGGCCGCGGGTGTGTCGATTTCCACGGTGTCGCGCGCGTTCACGCGTCCGGAACTGGTGTCCGAACGTACACGTCGCAAGGTGCTGGAAACTGCCGACAAGCTTGATTTCAACATCTCCCGTTCCGCCACGTCGCTGAAATCCGGCCAATCGTACCGTGTGGCGATGCTGATGAATGAAGAGATCACTAGCTGGTTCAATACGGAAGTGTTCGCTGGAATCGAATCCGTCATGCATAATGCCGGGTATGACGTATCGCTGTTCCAGCATGTCGACACCGCCGAAAATCGCAAGGAATTCTTCACGAATTTGCCCGTCCGCCGCAACGTGGACGCCGTATTCGTAACGTCGTTCGGCGTGGATCCGAAGGAAATCCAGCAGCTCAAACGCATCCACGTGCCGATCATCGGCATCAATACGCCGACGCAAAGCGGCTTCGACGCCACCATCTCCATCGACGATGAGGACGGCATGTTCACCGCCGCCCAGCATCTGATCAATCTGGGGCACAAGAATATCGTGTACGTGTGCTCCGATGCGGTCGATTCCATTAATTCCTCCATCGATGCGCGAGGACAGGGCTTCATCCGCGCCTGCAAGACGATGGGGGCCTCCCATGACTTCAAGTGGCGCGTCGTCTCTGTGCCGCGTGGCAAGACCTTCGCCGACTCGGCGTTGACCGCGCTGCTTGCGTTGGACGAGTTCCCGGACGCGATCTGCTGCCAGATGGATATGATGGCGATTCCGCTGGTGTTGCGTTTGGAACGTTACGGCCACCACACGCCGAGTGACTATTCGATTATCGGCTTCGACGATTCGCCGTACGCCGACACTGTGAGCCTGACCACCATGCGCCAGGATCCGTATGCGATGGGTCGCGCGGCCGCGCAGAAGGCCATGAAGCTCATCGAAGGTGAGCCGCTCGAGAACGCGCATGAGATTGTGCGCGCCCAGCTCGTACTACGCGGCACCGATTCCGTGTACGGCACTGGCCGCTGAGAGCCGAGTCTCATTACCCTTCCGCAGCCCGTCAATGCCGACGGGCTGATTGTGATGGCCTGGGGTGGATTGATAAGGGATACCCCCACTGTAGTCACGGTGTGTGGCATACGTTTTCAGGAAAAAAAATGAAACAATTTGCAGTGATGTGTTTCATGACACGCCAATCGGGGGCTGATGAATGATGAATTTCATTCAATGATCAGCATGTGTTTTTTGATTTTGCAATCGTTGAATATCAGGCTTTAAAGCGTTGTCCCCGTGAGAGGGGACGAAAAAACGTATCGGGGGAGGGGGTGTGGGTTCTTTTTGTTTCATTTTGTTTTCATAACTGCAAAGGTTATCATAGTAAACCGTAGGTCAGAGAAAAAGGGAAAACAGAGGTTTCCGGCTGTGTTGCCGGAGATGGGAACAGCGCAGAAGCTATACGTAAAACAGAAGTGATAACGGCATTATGCAAAGGATATCAACCCTCGAGTTGAGGGACTCAGAAGGGTGAACACTTTGCGGATAGGGGACAAGATGAGGCAATGGCGTAATGGTGTCGGCAACGCACCACGACACTATGCAGGAACGCGATCGGCAACCGGTTGCGCGCTTTCGCGTACCCGCTCCCTGACCGCCGCCGCCATAGCGGTAGCCATGATGGCCACCGTAGCAGTAACTTCCCTCCTCCCCGCCTACAATGCCAAAGCTGACACTTCCGCAGAACCGGGCATTTGCACGCCGCAGTCGATCAGCTTGGGCGACGATGTCAGTGCTTCCACTGTCGATTCTGGTGTGGCCACTTATGTGGGCGGCAATATGTACGTGGGCGCCAACAACCAGAACAATGGTGGTACCTACGCTGATCTCAGTTCGGCTCAAAAGATTGACAAGTCCTATGCGGTGGAGGCCGAAGGCCTCACGCTGGTCAACGGTAAGCTTGCCACTAACGGCGCGAAAACAAGTTGGAACAGCAAAGGCTTCCGATTCGGCGTAGTTGGTTTCGGCGCGCAGTTCCGTCCGAAGTCCGGTAGCGATGTGCTGGTGGTGGCTGGCAACAACACATCCAATACGGGTAATTCCACGGGCAAGATGTGGGATGCGGACGAACCGAGCAAGAGCGTTTCCGCTCTCGGTGGCTTCGATAATGGTTCCACTGGTCGCGCATTCGTGCAGAACGAGGGCACCGATAGCGATCCAACATGGTATTCCGCCCGCATCAACGGCGACACCAGTTGGCATTTTAACGCTGATAAAAACAGTTCTGGACTTAATGCTGGTCGTTCTGTCTGGGATGCCACAGCTTCGTCCGATGCTGATGGAAATGCATACACAAACGTCAAATTCGGCTCTGCCGGTTTAGGCGGCGTCTTTCTCAATGGTGCCACGAAGAACTACTCCACTTTCTACGCTGATAACGTCTTAGGTCTGTCCATGCAGCTCGCCGGATTGCAAAAGAGCGAGGGCGTGCATGTCGCTGACGCTGTGGTGAGCACGGCTGCTGCGGACAGCGCCTACGTTCGTCATCATTACGGCTACGATTCAGCCGCTACTGGTAAAAACAAGATTTCGTACACATTCAAGTTCTCTGGCGTGGAGAATGCCAACAACGCTGAAAAGCTCATCACTTTCGAAGGTGATGCTGATGCCAGCGGCAAGGCTCTGCCATGCAGGTCTTCAACGTCACTGCCTCGCAGCTTTCTTCTACGGGCTATCGAGGCGTTGATTTCGCGTTCACTGATATCCCGAATGATGCTTCGGTCGTGGTGAATGTCAGTGGAACCAATATCGATTTCCACAATGGCTGGCGATTCTGGTGGAACGGTACTGAAATCGGCGATGGCTACTCCAAGGCTGCTGAAGATAATCAAAAGAATCTTTATTCTGCTGCCGCCCAGAAGATCATGTGGAATTTCAAGGAGGCCACTCAGGTAACCATCCACGGTGGCGTTGCCAACGAAAGCACAGGCGAGCTTGACGGTAATGAGAAGGCCAAGTCCACCAATGACGACCCTGCCGCAGCCATGCTTGGCAGCATTTTGATTCCGAACGGCAACTTCGAAGACCATGTCACCACCAATGGCCGTGTGTATGTCGGTGGCGATTTCAGCATGTATAATCCGACTGCCATTCCATATGTCAATCCGGGTTCCAACAGCAACGGTTGGGAAGGCGCTACCGCTCCGTAATCAACATGGACCAGGAGCGTCATAACCTCCCATGGAACGGTACGTTCAACTCCTCCTGTGCGGTAATCCAGATCAACAAGGTGGATTCGAGCAAGAACAAGCTCGCCGGCACCACGTGGGGCGTGTTCAAGAACTATGCGGATGCAAAGGCCGGGGCAAACGCTTTGCGCGTTGTCAAGGACGGTGGTGCCTTCGATCTTGACAACGTTGACAATGGCACCATTCAAATCGGTAGCTTGAATCCGGAAGCCACATATTATGTGAAGGAAATCACCTCCGCCAATGGCTATCAGGTTTCTGACAAGGTATATAGAATCACTGCTGGTGCAGGTGGTTCGACTGTTCAAAATGTGCAGGAATCGGCTGATGGTACCACATGGACTGACGTCGAGGGTAATCAGATTATTAATGTGAAGAAGGGCGCCTCGCTGGAGTGGTCGAAAGTCGACGGCTCTGATTCCACCAGCAAGGTGCTGTCCGGTTCGGAATGGCAGTTGACCACTTCTGACGGTCAGACCGCTTACCAGATCACGGATTCAACCAAGAGCGTCGAGTCGGTCAAGATTTATTACAACGGTGCGGATTCGCCGGAATCTATTATGATGAAAGACGGTATTCCGTTCGATCTCACTGCTTCCGTTTTCGGAACTGATAATAAGACCGACGGTGTGCCGCAAGGCGTCGCATGGACTGCTACCGGTTCCGTAGTGGTTGATGACAATGGCAAGGTTACTGCCGTCAACGATGGCGATGGTACCGTTACCGCATGCTCTCTTGCCGCCACGAATATTTGCGCGACTGTCAATGTGACTGTTCCGACTGGCACGATTATCAAGCCGACGCCAAAGAACAGCACCACGTTCTATTTCAAGGCAGATGGATACACTTTCGGCAACACGAAATTGCATTATTCGTTTACTCCGGACGACACGAGCTCTTGGAAAGATGCCGTGATGACTTCTGCCGAAGGCTGCACTGGTTATTTGACCGTTACAATTGAGAATCCTGACCTTAAAGCAGTGACGTACCTGTTTTACCAGGGCAGCAATTGGTACCACAAGGACAATAGCCTGATGGGAACTTCGCTACAGATGCCAACCAGACCGTGGCGACTGTCGAAAATTACAAAGCCGTGAGTACTGCTCCTTCCGACTGCAGTACCGGCGGCGGCTCCGGTAGCGGCGGAAGCACCACCACCGGTACCGTCACCATCTCTGGCTCTACGGAGGTTGGCCTCAACAAGTCCATCGAGTTGACGGCCACTACAGATCCGGCCAACGATACCATCACATCGTGGTCCAGTGGCGACACCAGTGTTGCTACTGTAGCGGGTAGAGGCAAAACCGCTACTGTCGTTGGCAAGAAGGCCGGCAGGTCCACCATTACCGTGGTGACCTCATCCAATGCCATGGCTTCCGTCACCATCACAGTGAGGGATGACTCCACCATCAACGTGTACTTCCAGAAGTCCACGGTCAATTGGAAAGAGTACTACCTGCATTATCAGCCAAAGACCGGCACGAACTGGCCTGCGGTCAAGATGACGGATGCGGGCGATTGCAGTGGCTACGTGGTTGCGAGCATCCCGAAGGCGAACGTTGCAGCGAATCACGGCTATTACTTCCGCAATGGTAATAGTCCGAACAGCGATGGTTGGTACAACAGCAACGGTCAAAACGCGGAAGGTGATCCGTTCAAATTCTGGAGTGGCACCTACACCGACATGTACGTGAACACCAATTCCGACAAGCAGCCAACGAAGCCGAAGAGCTGTCAGGTCGCCTCTTCTGCCGCCAAGGTGAGGGCTCGCGTGTCCACTGCGGTGCTGAAGTCCAGCAAGACAGATGTGATCGCCGTCAACGATGCCGAGGGTTCCGGCACGAGTGCGGCTCCCATCGTCTACTCCTGCGGCGACGCCAAGGGCAAGTGCGATATGGACACTAGGCTGGCTATTTCAAGGTGGTCGACCTTGAAGACGGTACGTACACGCTCACCGAAACGGTTGCGCCGAACGGCTACAGCATCGCCGGTCCGTATACGGTGACGATTACGACCACGAATGGCGTTACATCGGTTTCGATTACGAATGGTAATAGCGGTCTGATTAACGATAACAAGATTCCGAACATCCGCAATACCGGCACGATTTCCTGGAACAAGATTTCTTCGGATTCCAACAATGACAAGAAGCTTTCCGGCTCGGAGTGGAAGCTGACGAAGACGAAGAACTTCGGCTGGAATGCGACTACTGGCAAGGCTGAGTACGCGACATCGCTTCTGATCAGCAGAAGCCGATTGCGATCACCGACTGCGTGCCTGCCGAAAACAAGACTGCGGCGGAGACCACTTGTTCCGCGCCGGCAGGCGCTGCGGAAGACCAGCCGTACGACGTCGACCCTGCTGCCGGCCAGTTCAAGCTGGAAGGCCTGGATTGGGGCAGGTACACGTTGGTCGAAACCAAGGCTCCTGACGGATACGACGTCGATTCCACCGTCCGCACGTTCACGTTCGGCCCGGTCGCTGGTTCTGACGGCACCGGCAAGTGGAATTCGAACAGTGTTGCGGCTGCCACCGGCAATACGACTGGCGCATTCACAACTTCCGACAAGGATTACGATTCCTCCGTCTTCACCTTCACGGTTGGCAACATCAAGAACAAGCCGGGAGTGATTCTGCCGGGGACTGGTGGAGCTGGCGACTATTGGATTTACGCGGCGGCTTTGGTGGCTGCGTTGATAGGTGTTGTTGCGGCTGGAATGGCCCTCAAGGTCAGGAGGCGGCAATGATGGAAACGTCTAGGAGAAGGGGGAGTGGTCCGTAGCGTAGCGAACTCGCTGCCCTCTAGGCAATAACTGAATACGAATAACTCAAGATTCCAAAAATTTCAAACAAGAAAGAAAGGGAGAACAATGAATAAGGTTCTCAAGGGCCTCGTAGCCGTGGCAGCCACCGCGGCAATGGCCGTCGCCGGTTTCGCCGGCGCTCCACCGCCATGGCGGCAGAGGGTACACATACTGTTACTATCACCCGGCCAAGTCTGACCACACGTACGAGGCATACCAGATTTTCACTGGCAACCTTGGTGCAGACGGTTCCTTGGGCAATGTCGTATGGGGTACTGGCGTTGACCAGAGCAAGCTTACTGATGAAAGCACCGATACTCTAATTAAGGGCAAGGATGCTGCAGCTGTTTCCCAGGATTTGGCTGCTAAGAGCAGTAATTCCACGGAGGCTAAGGCATATGCCACGGCGTTCAGTGGCGTGCTCTCCACCACTCATACTGATTCCAGTGATTTCGTCTCGACTGGTGCTGGTTCCTACACCATCTCTGGCCTGAGTGACGGTTACTACCTTATTCAGGATAAGGCCGGAACTCTGAACGGGAAGAACGATGCCTATACTTCCTTCATTCTGCAGATCATCGGCAAGGATGTAACGGTTGCACCGAAGAGCACCCAGCCGACCGTCGACAAGAAGATTCAGGATGAGCCTGATGACGCTGAAGCAGATGCGACTAATGGTTGGGGCAATACCGCCGATCATGACATCAATGAGTCCTTCCAGTTCAAGCTCGACGCCACTATTCCGGCAGAAGCCAATCTCGCTGATTACAAGACCTACAAGGTTAAGTTCAACGATACGATGAGCAAGGGCGTCACCTTCGAATCCATCGCATCCGTCAAGGTGAACGGTAACGATGGCACTGGCGCTAAGACTTGGACCTTGCTGATACTGATTACGCTGCAACTACTCCCACAGCTGCGGAAAATGGCATGCAGTCCTGGTCTCTGACCATCGATGATGTCATCGCCAAGTGCGAAGGCATCAAGATTGCCCAAGGCTTCACCGTTGAAGTGATTTATAATGCGCACCTCAATGAGAAGGCCACTATCAACAACGCTTCCGGCACTACGGACAACAAGAACTCCGTCAACCTTGAGTACTCCAACAATCCGAACGCTGACGGCACTGGCAAGACCAAAGACGAGACTGTTTACGCCTTTACCTTTGGCATCACCAACAAGAAGGTTATTAACAGCGTGGACGGCGAAGCTCTTGCAAACGCAGGCTTTAAGCTGTATAAAGATGAGGCCTGCACTCAGGAGTATGAGCTTGTGAAGGATGACACTTTGGCGCTTACCGTCCGGCAAAGGCTGGAGAGAGCGCAGTGGAGATGAAGTCCGCTGCGGACGGCACCTTCCCGATCAAGGTCTCGATGTTGGTACCTACTACCTGAAGGAAACCACCACTCCGGCGGGTTACACCACTGCCGAGGTCACGACCATCAAGATTGATGCCACTCACTCTATTGACAATGGTGGCAATCCGCAGGTGACTCTGTCTCAGGATTCCACCCTTGACAACAAGATTGTGGATAAGAAGGCTCCAACCTGCCGTCCACCGGTGGCATGGGCACCGTGCTGCTGTACGTGGCTGGTATCGCCGTGTTCGTGCTTGCTGGCGCGACCCTGGTGATGGCTCTGCGTCGTCGCAACGCCTGATCCTCCGGATTCCATAAGAATCTGAAGTAACCATGCGAAACCCGTGAGCCGCGTTGACGCAAGTCAGCAGCGGCTCACGGGAATCGCAATACATAATTTAAAAACTAAAAATTAAATAATAACTGAACCCACATATGCTGGGCTGGACCACCTCAATCCCTTGTACACTGCCTAATTTTCTTGAGTATCCAGCCTGGCTCCATATATTTTCCGGTTTGCCGTTGGGGGCGAATCAAACATGCTTACTTTCCAATCCACAGAAGAGGGGTCGGCAATGAAGGAACGCACGATCGCAAGCCGCGTCATCGCCGCATGCTGCGCAATCGCCGCCACATTCGCCGCGGCAGCCTGTGCATTCACTACTCGCGATGCCGTCGCGGCTCCAACAACAGACTCTGCCAGCGGCAGCATCGCCATTTCGTACCACCATAAGAGCTCGGATTCCGAAACGTCCGACGATTCTACCAACTTCGCCATTTCGGACGCCAGCTTCAACCTCTACAAAGTCGGGCAGATCCCGGCAAGCGGCGGCGCCACCTTCGAGCCCGTCGCACCGTTCACCGACTCCACCGCCTACCCCGTCGACTGGTCGAAGATGACCGGCAAGGACGCGCAGGTGTGGAGAGACATGGCCAACACGCTCGCCGGGCTCATCGCGGTGAACAAGCCCGACGCCACGGCAACCGGTGTCACCAACGCTTCCGGACACCTGACCTTCACCGGACTGTCCGACGGCCTGTACTTGGCCGTGTCCGACAGTGTTGACGTGAAGGTCACCAACGCTTCCGGAAAGAACCAGACATGGACGTGCTCTTCCGGCAGCATGCTCGTCGCAGTGCCCGAAGACGGCGTCTCCGGCGGGTCGCGTGTGCTGAGTATCGAACCGAAAACCGAATGTGTGGCGCAACCGCCGAAAACCGTGGAACGCACTGTGCGCAAAATCTGGAATGACCGGAACAATTCCGACGGCAAGCGCCCCGAATCCATCACCGTGAAACTCCTGCGCGACGGCGAGCCCGTGGAAAACGTGAAGCTGAACGAGTCCAACAAGTGGACGCACACGTGGACGGATCTCGACGCGGACCACGAATGGACCGTGGTCGAAGCGGTGGTGCCCGACGGCTACACCACCATCTCCGATGTGGAAGGCGACTCCACTGAAATCACCAACACGCACACGCCACCCACCACGCCGGACCAGCCGCACACCGGCGCCGACGTGCAGCAGGCCGCTTGGATTGCCGTGGCCATCTTGGGCGCTGGTTTGGTGCTGCTGATCGTTGCCAAGACGGCTTTGCGGAAGCGGGCGTAGCATAAATAACGTGACGGATGAATCGGACGCCAAGCCAGCTGCGCAAGTCGAATTGGATGCGCAGGTTAAACCGGGTGCGCAGGTTAAACCGGCTGCCAAGCATAAGAAATCGAATGCGCTGCTCAATGTGATGATTGCCATTTCCGCAATCGCCATGATCGGTGCGCTGGGCCTCATCGCGTATCCGACATTCAGCGACTGGTGGAACCGCATGCACCAGTCATACGCCGTAGCAGGCTACGTGGAACAAACCAAAGACATGTCCGGCGCCGAACGCAAAGCCATGCTGAAAGCGGCGCACGAATACAACGAACGGCTCGCCGCGAACGGCGACCGGTGGCACATGACCGACGCACAGAAGCGCGAATATGATGAAACGCTCGACGTGACCGGCACCGGCATCATGGGATACGTGACCATCCCGCGCATCAAAGTGAAACTGCCCGTCTACCACGGCACCAGCGACGGCGTACTGCAGATCGCCGCCGGACACCTGGCCGGAACCTCGCTGCCAGTAGGCGGAGCGACCACGCACGCGGTGGTCTCCGGACACACCGGCCTGCCGTCCGCCCGGTTGCTGACCGGCTTGGACGAGCTGCAAAAAGGCGATACCTTCGCATTCCACGTGCTCGACGAAACCTACACGTACCAAGTGGACCAGATCTCAGTGGTGCTGCCGAGCGAAATCAGCAAGCTGAATATTGAGTCCGGGGCCGATTACGCGACGCTGATCACCTGCACGCCGTACGGTGTCAACTCACACAGGCTGCTCGTGCGCGGGCACCGGATTCCGAATCCGAAAGTGCCAGACAAGACGCAATACGACGAGCCGGGCGAAATGACAGCCGTGGCGGCTGCGGTGATCGGACTGCTCGTGTTTGTGGCTGGCTGCGCTTTTGTGGGGCTCGCGCGGCTATGGCGACGCTCCTGGATTGTGCGGCACGGGTTGTGCGCCGGGGCCGGCGCGCGCCATTCGTCTGGTGTTCGGGGGTAGTGTCTAGCCTAGCGCCGCCGCAGGCCGGTGACATCGCTTCTCCGGTGTGCGGGGGTGTGCGTCTGGTCGTGCTCGGTATGTGGTGCGTGGTGTTTGTGTGCTTGTGGTACGTGTTGCGTTTCAGTGTGTGTACTTGTGTTTGCGTGCGTGTGCATGTCTGATGTTGCGCAGGGGTGTTGTTGCGGTGCGCATATGGCCTGAATCGTGCTGAAGCATGGGTTGTGAGCGGATGGGGGTATTATTCGGCCTGTTTCGGACGCTTTTGATGCCCCTTTTGCTCATGACTTGCGGTTTTGACGGTTTTGGCGCGGTTGTGAGCGGATGGGGGTACGATTCTGGATGTTTCGGGCTGTTTTGATGTTGGGTGGCCTCCCTTTTGCTCACGACTTGTGAGTTGGGCTGGTTTTGCTTGTCTGTGAGCGGATGGGGGTGTGATTCGGGCTGTTTTGGGTGCTTTTGATGCCCCTTTTCGCTCATGACTTGCGATTTTGCCGGTCGCGCGCGGTCGTGTGCGTACGGGGGTGTGTGCAATGGGTCTTGCGTGGGTGTAGGCGCGCGGGTGTGCCGGTGTAGGCGTGCGGTCGTGGTTTTGGCTGGATATCTGGCTTATAGATGGCGGATTTGGCCGGGCGTCCGGTGGTATCTCGCTTATAGGTGGCGGGTCGGTTTGGGCAATAGGTCGTTAGGGGGTAGCATGCATACCCCCTAGATGTCTTGTTTCCGCAAGGGGCCGCCATCTATAAGCGAGATACCATCCGTCGATCCCGCGAATCCGCCATCTATAAGCGAGAAAGCGCGTGAACCGGGCGCTGCGGCGGCGAAATCGCAAAATTATGGAATCGGCTGATTGCTGCGCGCGGCAGGTGGGTAGTATCGGGCGCGGAAGACGTGGAAGGAGCTGCCATGTGTGATGAAGGGGAAACTGCGGATCAGGCGGATGCCGTACGGACGGAATCGCAAAAGATGGAATCGCGAGCGGGGGAGACGGCGCTTGACGGGTCGGCACGCAGCATCATCGTGCTGATTGTGGTCGGCATGTTGGTGGGGGTGCTGTCAGGCATGTTCGGCATCGGCGGCGGCACGGTGATCGTGCCCGCGCTCGTCTGGCTCGGCCTGTCGCAACGCAACGCGGCCGCCACGTCCACGCTGGCGATCGTGCCGACCTCCATTTCCGGTGTTGTTTCGTACGCGACCGGCGGGCACGTCGACTGGCTCGCCGCGGTCCTGCTGTTCTGCGGTATGTTCGTCGGCGGGCAGATTGGCAGCTGGCTGCTGTCACGGCTGCCGGAATTGGTGCTGCGGTGGATTTTCGTGGCGTTTCTCGTGTTCGTGGTGATCAATCAGGTGAGTTTTGTGCCGTCGCGCGACCACCAGATCGTCATGAGCGTAACGACCGGCATCTGCCTGGCGTTGCTGGGCGTGATCATCGGCACGTTGGCGGGACTGCTGGGCATCGGGGGTGGTGCGCTTGCGGTGCCGTCGCTGTCGATGCTGTTTGGCGCGTCCGACCTGATTGCGCGCGGCACTTCGCTGTTGGCAATGTTTCCGAATTCGATCACGACCAGCGCGGCGAACTTGAAGCGCAGGCTAGCGCATGTGAAAACCGCGCTGATTATTGGTGTGACGGCGGCTGTGACCGCGCCGCTCGGCACGTGGATTGCGGGGGAGGTTTCGCCACGAGTTGGGGCGATTATGTTCGCCTGCTATCTGTGCGTGCTGCTGGTGCGGTCCGTGTTCGTGGCCGTAAAGGCCACGCGCGCGGCGCGGGTTGCGCGGGGCTGAGTGGCGCGGGCATTTTTCCCAGTGGCTGGATGATTTAGTCGCGTGAGTGGTGCGTCAGAGGTGGTTTTTATCCAGTCACTGGGATTTTTGGCGTGTGAGTGGGGTCTGAGAGGTTGGATTTATCCAGCCAGTGGGGGATTTTGGCTTGTGGGGTGCGGTGGGGGTGTTGTTTGACGGAATATGGCGATTTTATTGGCCGTATTCCCCCTGTTCATGCGGTGGATATGTTGCGGTCATCATATGGCGATGAGTGTTCATCTGTCGTTCTTCTGTAGTGCGGTGTGCGTTGGCTTGCGGCGCATAGCGTGGGCGGTGGCATCGAAAGATCCAAGCAATGCAGCCGCGGAAAGGTTCCGCGCAGCCGGAAAACATGGTCGAAACGGGCGTTACCTAACGGGCGCAACCGAAACGGCAGGTTGGACGGCACGGAAGAAACTGCATGGAAGAAAGAAGAAACATGAGCAAGCACAAAGCTTTGAAGGGCGCGATCGCAGCGGTCGCATCCGTAGCGACGCTCGGCGCGCTCGCCGCACCGGCGCTCGCGGCCGACACCACCTACAGCCCCAACGGCAAGTCCGTTGCGGAACTGGCGCAACACGGCGGCGCGCAGCGCATCGCAGCTATCGGCAACAAAAAAGCCAAGAATGTGGTGCTGTTCATCGGCGACGGCATGGGCGATTCGGAAATCACCGTCGCCCGTGACTATCTGAAGGGCGCCAACGGCCACTTCGACGGACTTGACGCGGTCGGCCAGCCGAGCGCGTTTGGTGACGTGCAGGCTGGTACTGGTCAGTACACCACCTTCTCGGTCGGCAACGGCAGCAAGGACAGCGCTGTCGGCAAGGATGACGACGGCAAACTGGTCGCCAACCCCAATCCGGGCAAGCTTACCCCCGTAACCGATTCCTCCGCATCCGGTTCCGCATGGGCCACCGGCACCAAGACCTACAACAACGCCGTTGACGTTGATATTTACGGCAATCCGCAGCTGAACCTCTTCGAGCTGGCCAAGCGGCCGGCAAAGCCACCGGCAATGTGACCACCGCCGAAATCCAGGATGCTACCCCGGCCGTGCTGGAATCGCATTCGTCCGAACGTGCCTGCTACGGCCCACAGGGCAAGACCGACGGCACGTCCAACAATGCCTCCAAGCAGTGCCTCATCAACCAGCTTAAGGAAAACGGCGGCATCGGCTCCATCTCCGAGCAGCTGCTCGACACCCGCGCCGACGTAACCATCGGCGGTGGTTCCAAGTACTTCCGTCAGACCGTGCAGGGCGGTGAATACAAGGGCAAGACTGTGTGGGAGCAGGCCAAGGAAATGGCTTCCAGACCGTCGAGAACGATCCGGCTGCCATGAACGCGCTGCAGTACAAGGACGGCCAGCCAGTGCTCGCCTGATGAGCGACGGTAACATGCCGACCAAGTTCAACCCGTCCAAGGCCACCGCCAAGGATCCGGCCAAGGACGCCAACCCGACCGTGTGCACCCCGAACGCCGGCTGGCTCGGCAACCAGGCTCCTCGCTCAAGGACATGACCAAGAAGGCTCTGGACCTGCTCAACGCCAACCCGAACGGCCAGAAGAACGGCTTCTTCCTGCAGGTCGAGGGCGCCTCGATCGATAAGCAGGACCACGCCGGCAACGCCTGCGGCCAGATCGGCGAGACCGACGACTTCGACCAGGCCATCGCCTACGCCATGCAGAACGTGGACCTCAAGAACACGCTCGTGATCGTCACCGCCGACCACGCGCACACTTCCCAGATCCTCAATGCCCAGCCGGCCTACGCGCTGTCCACCGTGCTGAAGACCGCTGACGGCAACAACATGGTCGTCTCCTACGGCACCGCGCAGGAAGATTCCCGCGACACCGACGGCGGCTACAACGGTGGCGACATGGAGCACACCGGCACCCAGCTGCGCATCGCCGCTTCCGGCCCTGGCGCACAGCGCGTCATCGGCCTGACCGACCAGACCGACAACTTCTACACGATCGCCGGCGCCTTGGGCCTGGCCACTTCCGCCGAATCGCAGAAGGCACTGTCTGACAACGGCACTGTGAAGGTCTCCGCTGCCGATGGTAAGTTCACCGCGGACGTCGACGGCTTCAACGGCGACGCTGTGCTCAGCTACGAGCTGAAGGACAAGAACAACGCGGTCGTGGCCAAGTCCGATTCCTCCACTCCGCTCTCCGGAGTGCGCGTCAAGACCGCACAGACCACTCCGATCGCGCTCGACGGCGTGACCGAAGGCTCTGAATACACGCTCGCCGTCACCGGCCGCCAGTCCGGCAAGGCTGTGACCGTCGACTTCCAGGCTCCGGCCGCCAACTCCGCTGACAAGAACAACGGCAAGCCGGGCGCTGGCAACGCTGACAAGAACGGCGTAATCGCTTCCGGCAAGGTCAACAACGATACGAAGGCCGGCCCGTTTGGCGCCGCACTGCTGGGCAAGACCGGTACCGCGGTACTGGCCGTGGCGATTGCGATCGCCATGCTGGTTGCCGTCGCGATGCTCGTCAAGACCGCGAAGGCCGCCAAGAACGACCGCTGATTGGCTGAATAACCTCCGATAATCCCCAAAACCGCCGCCGCTGAGATGCTCCCCAGCGCCGGCGGTTTTGGGTTTTGCGCAAAGTTGAGTGAGGTGTGCTCAAGAATTTTTGCGATTTTGGGAATAATAACTTGCGATTCAAAGTTGAGTGGTGTAGGCTCAAGTTTTGGAAAGCATGAGAGACGGCAATCCGGAAACGGCGATCCGAAACTCGAGCGAAGAACGAAAAGAACGTATAGCGAACCTATTGCAAAGGAGACCAAATATGGGACGCGCAGTTGGCATCGATCTGGGTACTACCAATTCCTGCATCGCAACTCTTGAAGGTGGCCAGCCCACCGTTATCGTGAACGCCGAAGGCGCTCGCACCACACCGTCGGTCGTGGCTTTCAGCAAGTCCGGCGAAATCCTGGTCGCGAAGTCGCCAAGCGCCAGGCCGTCACCAACGTCGACCGCACCATCAGCTCCGTCAAGCGCCACATGGGCACCGACTGGACTGTTGAGATCGACGGCAAGAAGTGGACCCCGCAGGAGATTTCCGCCCAGGTCCTGATGAAGCTGAAGCGCGACGCCGAAGCCTACCTTGCGAACCGGTTACCGACGCCGTGATCACCTGCCCGGCATACTTCAACGACGCCCAGCGTCAGGCCACCAAGGACGCCGGCACCATCGCGGGCCTGAACGTCCTGCGTATCATCAACGAGCCGACCGCAGCCGCACTGGCCTACGGCCTTGAAAAGGGCAAGGAAGACGAGCGCATCCTGGTCTTCGATCTCGGCGGCGGCACCTTCGATGTGTCCCTGCTGGAAATCGGCAAGGACGACGACGGCTTCTCCACCATCCAGGTGCAGGCCACCAACGGCGACAACCACCTGGGCGGCGACGATTGGGACCAGAAGATCATCGACTGGCTCGTCGGCGAAGTCAAGAACAAGTACGGCGTTGACCTGAGCAAGGACAAGATCGCCCTGCAGCGTCTGAAGGAAGCTGCTGAGCAGGCCAAGAAGGAACTGTCCAGCTCCACCAGCACCTCCATCTCCATGCAGTACCTGGCCATGACCCCTGACGGCACCCCGGTGCATCTGGACGAGACCCTGACCCGTGCGCACTTCGAGGAAATGACCTCCGACCTGCTGGGCCGCTGCCGCACCCCGTTCAACAACGTGCTGCGCGACGCTGGCATCGGCGTCTCCGACATCGACCACGTGGTCCTCGTCGGTGGCTCCACCCGTATGCCGGCCGTCAAGGAGCTCGTCAAGGAGCTCACCGGCGGTAAGGAAGCCAACCAGTCCGTGAACCCGGATGAAGTCGTGGCCGTCGGCGCAGCCGTGCAGTCCGGCGTCATCAAGGGCGACCGTAAGGACGTCCTGCTTATCGATGTGACCCCGCTGTCCCTCGGCATCGAAACCAAGGGTGGCATCATGACCAAGCTGATCGAGCGCAACACCGCCATCCCGACGAAGCGTTCCGAAGTCTTCTCCACCGCTGAAGACAACCAGCCGTCCGTGCTCATCCAGGTCTACCAGGGCGAGCGTGAGTTCGCTCGTGACAACAAGCCGCTGGGCACCTTCGAACTGACCGGCATCGCTCCGGCTCCGCGTGGCGTCCCGCAGATCGAAGTCACCTTCGACATCGACGCCAACGGCATCGTGCACGTGTCCGCCAAGGACAAGGGCACCGGCAAGGAACAGTCCATGACCATCACCGGTGGTTCCGGCCTGCCGAAGGACGAGATCGACCGCATGGTCAAGGAAGCCGAAGCCCACGAGGCCGAGGACAAGAAGCGTAAGGAAGACGCCGAGACCCGCAACCAGGCCGAGTCCTTCGCCTATCAGACCGAGAAGCTCGTCAATGACAACAAGGACAAGCTCTCCGACGATGTGGCCAAGGAAGTCACCGACAAGGTCAACGAGCTCAAGGAAGCCCTGAAGGGTGAGGACATTGAGAAGATCAAGTCCGCCCAGAGCGAGCTGATGACCTCCGCCAGAAGATCGGCCAGGCCCTCTACGCACAGCAGGGTGCCGCCGACGCCGCCGGTGCGGCCGGCGCTGCTGGCGCAGGCGCTGCCGGCTCCGCTTCCAACGGCTCCGACGACGACGTGGTTGACGCCGAAGTCGTGGACGATGACGACAAGGACAACAAGTAATCATGTCCGATTTCAACAAGGACGAGTACCTGAACGACCTGCCCGACATGGATGACCTGTCCGGGCAGGCCGCCCCGGCCGCCGCTTCCGCTGCTGACGGCGCTTCCGCCGATTCCGCCGCTGGCGCAACGCAGGAAGGTGCAGCTCAGCCGGCTGCCGCGCAATCGCAAGAAAATGGCGATTCCGCTGCCGCTGACGGTGCTGACAAGGCAGGCGCTGCCGACGGCAAGGCCGACGATACGCTGACCCCCCTTGCCAGGCCAAGAAGGAAGCCGCCGAATACTTGGAGGCACTGCAGCGCGAACGCGCGGAGTTCATCAACTTCCGCAACCGCGCGCAGAAGGAGCAGGAACGCTTCCGTCAGCACGGCATCATCGACGTGCTGACCGCCCTGCTGCCGGCCCTCGACGACATCGACCGCATTCGCGAACACAGCGAAATGGACGATTCGTTCAAGGCCGTCGCCAACAAGATCGACAAGGCGTTCGAGAAGTTCGGCGTTGAGAAGTTCGGCGAAAAGGGCGAGGATTTCGACCCGACGAAGCATGACGCGATCCTGCACAAGCCGGATCCGAATGCCGAGAAGGAAACCGTCGACACCGTGGTGGAAGCCGGCTACCGCATCGGCGACCGCGTGATCCGCGCGGCCCGTGTGGTCGTGGCTTCTCCGCAGAACTGATCGCGCATTCGCACAATCCGCGTATCCGCGCGAAACGCATGTGACGAGTAATCGGGCCCCTCTGAAAAACGAGGGGCCTTCGATTACCTGAAACAACGGTTCAACGACAACTGTTTGAAAGTTTGAAAAACTGTACTTTTTACTGCATGAAAACCTCACGAAAGGAGGCACATCATGGCTGAGAATGAATGGCTGAGCAAGGATTTCTATAAGGTCCTCGGTGTCTCCAAAGACGCCACCGACGCCGAAATCACCAAAGCGTACCGCAAGCTGGCGCGCAAATACCATCCCGACCTGAACAAGACGAAGGAAGCGGAGGAGAAGTTCAAGGACATCTCCGAAGCGTACGACGTGCTGAGCAACAAGGAGAATCGTCAGAAATACGATGCGATTCGCCAGTTCGGCATGGGCGGCGCGCGTTTCGCCGGCGGTTCCGGCCAGGGCGGCTTCGACGCGGGCGCGTTCTCCGACATCTTCGGCTCGATGTTCGGCGGCGGCGCAGGCATGGGCGGCAATGGCTCGCGTATCCGCTTCCAGACCAATGGCGGCGGCAATCCGAACCTCAACGACATCTTCTCGATGTTCGGCGGCGGTGCGGGCGGCCCGGGCGCAGGCTCCGTCTACGAACGCTACGGCGCTGACGATTACGAGCAGCCGCAGCCGGAAAACGGCGAGGACCGCAACTCCAAGATCCGCCTGACCTTCCGCCAGGCCGTCAAGGGAGCCACGGTTTCGCTGTCCGCGGACGGCAAGAAGTTCAAGACGCACATCCCCGCCGGCGTGCGCGACGGGCAGAAGATCCGTCTCACCGGTAAGGGCAAGCCGGGCCGCAATGGCGGCAAAAACGGCGATCTGTACCTGCATATCACCGTCGCCGAAGACCCGAAATTCACCCTGCGCGGACGTGACATCATCATGCCGCTGCCCATCACCGTCAGCCAAGCCGTGAACGGCGCGAAAGTGACGGCCACGGATATCGACGGAAACGAAATCGCCTTCAAAGTGCCTGCCGGCTCGTCCAGCGGCGCGGAAGTGCGCATCGCAGGCAAGGGCGTGGCCAATCCGCACGAGAACGGCGATTTGGTCGGCCGTGTGGAGATCCGCGTTCCGGAGCATCCGAACCTCGTTGCCAAGCATGCCGCGAAGGAATTCGACAAGGCGTGCGGTGACTTCGCCGACGAGCTCGTTCGGGAGCGCTGACCGCATGGCACGCTCATCGCGGACTTCCCAAGCCTCCCAAGCGCGCGCCGCACGGCAGATCAAGCGGCTGTATGAAATGTGCGCCATGGCGATCGTGGCCGGCCGGGCCGACCTGGACGGTGCCGCCGAAGTCGGTTTCGACATCGAGCTGCCCGTCTTCTCGGTCGGTGCGGCCGGCGAGCTCGCCAACGTGCATCCGCAGACGCTGCGCCAGTACGATCGCCTTGGCTTGGTCGTACCGCAACGTACGGAAGGTGGCGCGCGACGCTATTCGCTGCGCGACATCTCCCGCCTCGCGCAAGCGCAGCAACTCAGCCAGGAGGAGGGCATCAACCTGGCTGGAATTACGCGCATCCTCGAACTTGAGGAGGAGAACCGCGAGCTGCGCCGCCAAGTGGAGCGACTGCGCAAGCCGGCCGGTTCCAGCGTGTTCGCCGCGGACGCGGACGGTGGCATCGTGGAAGTCGAGCGGTCCCAGCGCGCGCGCATGTGGCGCAGGCAGCTGCGAGCCGATGCACGGCAGCTTCCGTCGCGCGAATCCGTACGGGCGGAACGTGCGGAAGAGGGGGACGATATGGGCTCCAGGTCAGTGGTAGTTTGGGGAATTCGCTGACAGCCCATTCGCTGACTTTCCTGAAAAGCGCTGGAAAACCCTAAAAAAATCTAAAAAAACAGCAAAATCGGGCATATATCGCGGGGGTATGCCCGATTTTTGGTATGCAACTACTCATAACGCCGCATCTGTCTCGCAATGATGTCTCTATTGTGAGGAATAATATTACGTATCCGCGTTGAAGTTCGTATTTCTTCCGGCTGGCCTACAGCTTCGATGAAATATGACTGCTTATTTCCGCGAAGAATCGGGGGAGGCATGCGGTGGATACAGAAAGGTTAGGAGCGTACAGTGCCAAGAGTTGCGTTCACCGCAAAGACCCGCAAATACCTGGGGTCTCTCGATGCTGTGGAATCAGTCACTCAGTATCGAATTTGCTATTCCAAGGAATTCCGTGACGACTGCATGCGCAGGTATGCCGAGGGTGGCTCGCCTGCCGCGATTTTCCGCGAGGCCGGCTTGGATCCGAAGATCATCGGCTACAAGCGCGTCGAGCGTTGCATCGCCCGCTGGAAGGCGGAGAATGCCGAGAAGGCCGCTCAGGAGCAGGAGGCTCAGGAGTAGTCGCACGCAAGTCTTGCGATTCGTCTAAAAGGGGTCTATGACGGATTGCTGCGATTGCGGCCGACCGATTTCGTCGGATGCGTTGTTCGTTGCGGAGGCACTTGGGGGATTTCCAAGTGCCTCCGTTGCTATGGGTTGGTTGCTGCGTTGGCTTGCGCGAATTGGCTTGTGCATGAGTCGGTTTGCGTGAACCGATTGGTGCGAGCCGATTGGTATGAACCGATTGGCGGACCGGCTTGATGGAACCGTCCTGTTTTTTTCTGCGCGCTGAAGCGCTTCCGTCGTGCCGCTCTGCTGAAATGGTCGTAGCTGACGAAGAATGTAGCTATCGGAGAACGAAGCGTAACGATTGCGAGGAAACGTAATGACCGAGCTGAACAACGGTATCCAGAACGGCGCCCAGGAAGTTTCGAAGCTGATGCTCAAAGCCGTGTTCTGGGACATGGACGGCACGCTGATCGATTCCGAACCGTATTGGCACGAAGGCGAGCTGAAAATCGCAGCCGACCACGGCGGATACTGGGATGAGGACCTCGCTTGGCAGGGCTCCGGCACGCCGGTGCCGGACGTGGCCCGCCGCATGGTGGAGCACGGCTGCAAGCTGTCGATCGAAGAAATCGGCAAGGGCATGATCGATTATGTGGCGCAGAAGGAATTCGAACGCATTCCGTGGATCGATGGCGTCGAGGACGTGCTGCTGTCGCTGAAGGAGGCGGGCGTGCCGTCGATGCTTGTCACCACATCGCCGCGTCATCTGGCGGAAAACCTGATCGCGCAGGCGCCGGCCGGCACGTTCGCCGGTTACGTGTGTGGCGATGACGATGTCGAGAAGAAGCCGTCGCCCGCACCGTATCTTGCGGCTGGCCGCAAGCTTGGCATCGCGCCCGAAGACATGAAATATTGCATCGCGGTGGAGGATTCCATGTCCGGCCTGCGCTCCGCGGCCGCATCCGGTGCCACCACGCTCGGCCAGACCGGCTTCATGCGCATCGACAATTCCAACGGCCCGCAATTCGCCTCAATCAACGGCTACGACGGCATCACCGCCGCCACGCTCGACGCTACGTACGTAGCCGCAACGCCTGACGCCTCCGCAATGCGTGTGGTGCGTCTGCACAACCGGCGCGCCACACGACATAATCGCCATTATTAATGTTTAATCGAAGTCGATATCGCCGTCGTTTTGCAGAAATTCCATGAGATTGAGGTGACGTACGCCGTCGCGCTGCAATGGTAGCGGATCCAATGTGAACAGGTATTTCGGATACCCGTCCGCCAATTTGCTGAACGGGCGATATTCGCGTTCCTCGACCTGCGGATCCTGAACGCTCATAGACACTTGGATATAGGCGTACTGGTTGCGCTTTCGGACAATGAAGTCACATTCAAGTTTGCCGATGGTGCCGACGCTGACGTCATAGCCTTTCGACCGCAGATGCGTATATAGCGCGTTCTCCAGTGACGGACCGTAGCTGACTCGCGTATCGGTATTACGGGCGAACCGGATACCGGGATCGGCAAGATAGTATTTTTCCCCGCCCCTGAGCGACTTGCGGGATTTCAGATCGAAGCGAGGACACTTGTAGAGGATTTTGGCGCTTTCCAGCAAACGGACGTAGCTGGCAAGCGTTTCGCGTTTGATGCTGATGCCTTCGCTGTGTTTCAGATACGCGATAATGCCGGAAAGATTCGTGGGCGCTGCGAAATTATTGATGAGATAGTCCTGCACACGGGTGAAAGTATCGCGATTGCGTACTTTTTTGTGGGCGGTGATGTCCTTGTTGAAGATCTGCCCGATGACGTCTTGAATATATGCGGCTTTTGCGTCGGGATCGTCATATTCCAGCGATTTCGGGAACCCGCCGTATGTGAGATAGTCGCGGAAGGCTTGCGATACCGGAATTTCCGGTTTGTTTAGGAAATTCCGCATGCCGAGGTATTCCTGAAAGGAAAGGGTGAACATTTCCAGCTTGATATAGCGGCCGGTAAGTTTCGTGGCAAGCTCTCCGGACAGCAGATAGGAATTTGAGCCAGTGATGAAAATGGAGCAATTACCTTCCTCCCGCCAGCCGTTGATGACGGTTTCGAAGCCTTTCACGTTCTGTACTTCATCGATGAACAGATAACGCAGTCCTGCACCGTAGGCATTCGACATGGCTTGTTCGATGAGTTGATCGAGTTGGTCCGGAGTGGTCACATTACGGTATTCGCGGCGATCGAGGTTGAGGTAGATGAGATTGGTTTCAGGGATTCCCTGCTCAAAGAGCTCGTTGAGAACTGTGATGAGCAGGCTGGATTTGCCGCATCTGCGGATGCCGGTGATTACTTTGATGAGACCGGAATCGTTGTAGAAAGGACGGAGCTTGGCCAAATAGTGCTCTCTGCGATAGGTGCTCATGTGGTGCTCCTTGTGACTTTTTAGATACCGATAATCCCTGAGATGTGGTTTAACGGGGTCAAAATTGCGAAAATTGCAAAAATGACCCCGTTAAAACGCTAGTTTAACGTATTTTTGGGTTTGTGTGGACTGTTTGACGTGGACTATCGTACGGGTTTTGCGAAAAATGCGATTTTAACGGGGTTAAAATCGTAAAAATCGCGAAAATGACCCCGTTAAATGGCTTTTTAGAAGTCGGCATGTATGGCGATTCGGCTGGGTTGCGTTTGCGTGGCCGGTGCGGACGGCGCGGTGCGTGCGTGCGGACGGGCGTATGCACGGTGCGAAGAGCGCTGGAAAGTGCGTATGGGAATCGCAAGAAATACCGGAAACGGCGGAAAACAAAAGAAAAAGCCCGCTGCGGTGGAATGAATGCAGCGGGCTTAGTGGAGCTGACGGTAGTCGAAACCGCGACCTCTTCGATGCGAACGAAGCGCTCTACCAACTGAGCTACAGCCCCATGTGCGTCACCTTGTTTAGCAAGACAACTCTCGAAATATTAGTACGGAGTGTGGAAAAATGCAATTCCACACTCCGCGTGTTGTGCTTGCGTTGTATTCGCCGATATTTTTACGACGATTGAACGCTGCTTATTCGGCGTCGGCGGTTTCCGCAGTGTCCTCGGCAGCCGGCTTCTTCTTGCCGAACTTGGCCTTGAGCAGACCAACGATTGTCGGAATCAGCGACAGCACCAGAATTGCGATGATCACCAGTTCGAAGTGCTTCTGCACCGCCGGAATGCCGCCGAAGAAATAGCCGAGCAGCGTGAACAGCGTGGACCAGCACAGGCCGCCGAGCACGGAGAACGGCGTGAAGCGGCTCCAGCGCATGCCGGAAATGCCGGAAATGAACGGCATGAACGTGCGGATGAACGGGAAGAAACGGCCAAGGAACACGGCCAGCGGGCCCCACTTCTCAATCATCTTCTCAGTCTTCTCGATGCGCTCCGGAGTCATGGCCTTGACCTTGCCGGATTCGAGGATGCGACGGCCGAAGAAGTGGCCGATCCAGTAATTGCACTGGTCGCCGATGATCGGCGCGCACCAGACCACCGGCAGTAGCGCGAACAGCGGCAGCGCGGACACGCCGGTCTTCGCGTCGGGCGCGGCGAAGAAGCCGGCCGCGAACAGCAGGGAATCGCCCGGCAGGAACGGGAAGAAGACCACACCGGTCTCGATGAAGACGATGAGGAAGATGAAGCCGAGGGTCGGGGCGACGCCCATCGCGATCCAGCTGGCGATCGCGGTACGGGGGTCCTTGATGAGGTTGACGAAGAAATTGATGATATTCATGGGTCTCTCTGTGTGATTTTGCGCGGTTGCGCGGGGTCGGTTCGTGTGGCTTGCTTTTCCATCGTGCGCAACGAATGTGCCGTTGCGAACCAATCACAGACTACCAACGGGTCTATGCAGTGTGCGCCGCAGTGCGACGACGGGTGGCAAATCTGCACAAATCGTCAATATGTGCCTATGGGAGCCTATGTGCGTGTGCTTGTAGGTGGTGTTCGGCCGGTGGTGCCCGGTGGTTGTTCAATGGTTGTCCGGCAGCTGTCCAGCGTGCTCAGCGGCTGTCCGGTGCGTCCAGCGCGTCCGGCGTCCGCGTGGGGCACGCCGGCGAATCCTGGCCTGAACTTGTTGTATTACGGCGATCGTCAGATGGTGCACGAGTCGCGTCCCATCTGATTTTGGCGATTAGGTGGCGCAAAACGTTGCACGACTTTGATTTTTGGCGGTTATTTTCAAGTCGTGCGACGCCGAATACCCCCTAAGTGTCGTTTTCGACCGGAAAATGCCGGTTAGGGGGTATTTTTACTCGATTAAATGTCGTACGACTTGATTTTTTGGTCCGAAAAGCGAAGTCGTGCGACAAAAAAGACGTGAAAAGACGCGGAAAAAAACGCAGGAATGGCGATTATTCGGCAATCGCGTCGGCTGTGGCAGAGCCGGTCGTGGCAGCGTCGGTATCCGCAAATGTACGACGCATCCACGCGATCGCAAGTTTCGGCCAGACCTGCACGCACGGTTCGATGCCGTTGACCCCCTGCCATGCGGTTTCGGCGGTGCCGAGCGACAGACCGTGGCCGCCGCTGGGGAACAGGTGCGCCTCGACGCTCACGCCGGCCTTCTTGCAGGCGTCGACGAGCATCAGCGTGTTCTCATACGGCACGCAATCGTCCGGAACGGTATGCCAGACGAACACCGGCGGCGTCTTCGCGTCGATATGCTTTTCGATCGAAACGGCGTCGAGCGCTTCCGGATCGGCCTTGCGGTCGCCGAGCAGCGCATCGAAACTGCCGCGGTGGGCGAGCGGGCCGGACGTGACCACAGGGTAGGCGAGCATCAGACCGTTCGGGCGCACCGCATCCGCGTCGTAACCATGCGCCGCAAGCACATCGTCGCTGGCGGAAGTCGCAAGATTGGCGGCAAGGTGGCCGCCGGCGGAAAAGCCGATCACCGCGATCGCGTCGGCATCGCAATGCCATTCGTCGGCATGCGTGCGGATCCGCCGCATCGCTTCGGCCGCTTCCAGCAGCGCGACCGGAAAAATGGACGGCTTCACGGAATAGCGCAGCACGAACGCGTTGAAGCCGGCTGCAAGGAATTGCATGGCGATTGGTTCGGCTTCGCGGTCGGACGTCATTTCGTAGCCGCCGCCGGGAATCACCAGCACGGACGGGCGCTTGCGATTCGGGTCGATTTCGCTGCTGTTGTCAAGGCAGTAGCCGACGAACGTGGCCGTGCTGCCGTCGATTCCGGAAATTTCATCTTCAAAATAACGCATGATTCCATGCTATCGATGGCATGTCCAAAGTCGTGTTGAATCGCCGTCTCACCCCCGTCTGAGAAAATCCGAATCCTACGCAAAGGAAAATCCGAATGTCGTACGAAGAAAAATCCGAATGCGTGGCGGGTGGAAACCCGGATGTGTGAGGGGTACATTTTGATTTACCGGTGAGGACGTGTGGCGTCGTCGGTGGTTTGGTCGGGTTTCGATTGGTCGGTTGCGAAAGGCGGAGAAATGGCGGGGGCTGATGGTTTGGGGAGCTGTGGGCGATACTGGAAATATGGAGAACTTGAGCGAACAGACTGATGCCGAGAAGCTGGTAACGCCGTGAAACAAACCGTGAAAACAAATATTGGTCAGATTGCCGAAATCGGCGAGAATGCGGAAAATGCCGAGGAAACCGCGCAAGCCACGGAACGTGCCGAATTCGGGCTCGACGGACTGGTCGCCGAAGTCAACATTCCGCGCGGAACGGTCGTGCTCGCGGCCACGCCGATCGGCAACACCGGAGACGCGTCCGCCCGCCTGATCGCCTCATGGAAGGCGCCGACATCGTGGCAGCCGAGGATACGCGCCGCCTATACGCGCTCGCGAACCGCCTCGCATCCGCGTGCCCGGCCGCGTCGTCGCCTACCACGACCACAACGAACGCGACAAGGCCGACGGCCTGCTCGACCAGGTCGAACAAGGCGCCACCGTGCTCGTCGTATCCGACGCGGGCATGCCCACCATCAACGATCCGGGACTGGCGATCGTCCGCCGCGCCATCGAACGCGGCCTGCCCGTCACCTGCGCTCCCGGCCCGTCCGCCGTGCTCGACGCGCTGTGCCTGTCCGGCCTGCCGACCGACCGCTTCTGCTACGAAGGCTTCCTGCCGCGCAAGCACAGCGAACGTGTGCAGCACCTGCGCGCGCTCAAATCGGAACGTCGCACCATCGTCTTCTACGAAACCCTGCACCGCATCGACGAATCCATGGCCGACCTGCTTGACGTGCTCGGGCCGAATCGCAAAATGGCGTTGTGCCGCGAGCTGACCAAGGATTACGAGCAGATTCGTCGCGGAACCATCGCCGAAATCCGCCAAAGCGTCGTCGACGATCCGCCGCGTGGCGAAATGGTGCTCGTCATCGCCGGCGCTTCCGAGGAGGAGGCCGACGCTGCCGCGCCCGCAACGCTGTCCATCGAGGATCTGGCGGTGCTGTCAGTCGACCGCGCGCAGGAAGACAACCTGCGTATCAAGGACGCGATTTCACAGGTTGTCGCCGAACATCCGCTGTCTGACGGCTCGCTCGCCAATCGCAAGCAGGTCTACAATGCCGTGCTTGCGATGAAGCTGATCGCTTCCGGAACCGTTCATTTCCAACGATTTCAGCAATATCCGCAGCGCTTCGGGCACACCCGGCCCGCCGACCTGCGCAAGATATTCCAGCATCGCCGGCGTCGCCGAAGGATTGGCGACCAGCCACTTGCGCAATCGCGGCGCATATTCCGCGATATGCCACAGCACATCTTGCGCGGTGTCGGCGCTGCACGCCACCAACGGCGTCAATTCGATCGGCGGCGCAGGCGGTTCGACCAATGCCCGCTGCCGCGCGTGCGGCTGATATTTCGGCGGTGCGCGACGTCGTTCGTGGCGTTTGCCATGGCGTCCATGCTGTTCATGTCGTTGCCCATGACGTTTGCTACGTTTCGCGCGCTCTTCATATCTCTTGCTTGCCGTGCGCCGCGACTGTGCAGACGCTTGCCGTGTCTGTCCCGTCTGTCTCGTCTGCCGTGGTTTTTCCGACGGCCGTTGCGATTCGCGCATATCCGTCACTGCTTTCCGTCAATCGTCCGGAAAAACTGGCGTGCCCGTGGCGCGTTGCGAATATGGGTGGCCTCCTGCATGACCTGCAGGCAATCGTCGGGGCGGAACCGGAATTCCTGCATGAGCATGCATACGATTTCCGTGACCGGCGACTGCGTTTCCGGCGTGCAGTTCATGGCAAGGTCGCATGCGGTGCGTGTGGGCGTGGTGACGGTGATCGGGCCGACGTCGGTGACATGTTCGTCGGGCGCCTGTCGGTTGAAAACGCTGACTTTGCGACCGTACCTCGCCGTTCGGTAATGCGCTTTTGAAATGATGTCGATCGTGTTGGGAAACATGCCACCCAACCACACCCACGCAGCGGTGCCGGCGCACGCCACGGAACGGCTCGGCATCAGCGTTGAGATGATGCTGGCGCGGCCGTACAGCGTGCGCGAATCGTGATACGAGTAGGCGTTGTCGTTGTCAAGTTTGCATACCACGCCTAGGGAATGCAAACGATTCAAACAAATGGGGCCGGGCAGGTCGGCGTCGCCCAAAAGGGGAGGGGAGGTATCCATGCGGGGTACCGTAGCTGATACGGAAAGCGGCGTGCCACCGGCTTCGCGAAAAAAGTGGATAAGTGGACGATGATTGTTGCGTGATACAACAATGTGGATAACCTTGTGGACTACCGTAGCCTGACGCAGGCCAGTCTGCGAGAACGTCATCGACCCCATCCGCCCGTCTTCCGCCAATCGGAATGCGCCGAAAACACGGGATATGGCGCTTTGTATAATCGGGCACCATGAGTCATATTTTGGTGAATGTTGCATGGCCGTATGCCAACGGCCCCCGTCATATCGGCCACGTCGCCGGCTTCGGCGTGCCGTCCGACGTGTACGCGCGCTACGAGCGCATGAAGGCAATGACGTGCTGATGGTGTCCGGCACCGACGAGCACGGCACCCCAATCCTGGTGGAAGCCGACAAGGAAGGCGTGAGCGCGCAGGAGCTCGCCAACCGCTACAACCGCGTGATCGCCAAGGACCTATGCGATCTCGGCCTGAGCTACGATCTGTTCACCCGCACCACCACCGGCAACCACGAAAAGGTCGTGCAGGAACTGTTCACGCAGTGCCTCGAAAACGGCTACATCTACAAGGGCACCCAGAAAGTCGCCATCTCCCCGTCCACCGGCCGCACCCTGCCGGACCGCTACATCGAAGGCACCTGCCCGATCTGCGGCGCAGACGGCGCCCGTGGCGACCAGTGCGACGCCTGCGGCAACGAACTCGACCCGGACGAGCTGATCAACCCGGTATCCAAGATCAACGGCGAAACCCCGCGCTTCGAGGAAACCGAACACTTCTTCCTCGACCTGCCGGCGCTCGCCGAAGCCAATCTCGCGTGGCTCAAGACCCGCGAGGGTTGGCGCACCAACGTCATCAACTTCTCCATCGGCCTGTTCAAGGAAGTCAAGCCGCGCGCCATCACGCGTGACATCGACTGGGGCATTCCGGTGCCGGTCGCGGGCTGGATCGACAACCCGAACAAGAAGCTGTACGTGTGGTTCGACGCTGTGATCGGCTACTTGTCCGCATCCATCGAATGGGCCCGCCGCAAGGGCGACCCGGAGGCATGGCGCGCATGGTGGAACGATCCGACCACCCCGGGCTACTACTTCATGGGCAAGGACAACATCACGTTCCACTCCCAGATCTGGCCGTCCGAAATGCTGGCCTACAACGGCCAGGGCTCCAAGGGCGGCGAAACCGGCAAGCTCGGTCCGCTGAACATGCCGGAGCAGGTCGTGGCCTCCGAGTTCATGACCATGGAAGGCAAGAAGTTCTCGTCCTCCCGCGGCATCGTCATCTACGTGAAGGACATCCTCGCCCGTTACCCCGTGGACGCCGTGCGTTACTACATCTCCGTGGCCGGACCGGAAAGCTCCGATTCCGACTTCACTTGGGCCGAGTTCGTGCGCCACAACAATGAGGAGCTCGCCGCATCCTGGGGCAACCTGGTGAACCGCGTGGCCAACCTCATCAACAAGAACTTCGGCGAGATTCCGGCGTTCGACGAGGCTTCCGCCACCGACGAGGACCGTGCGCTGCTGGCCGAAACCAAGGCCGCGTTCGAAACCGTCGGCGGACTCATCGAGAATCACCGCCAGAAGAACGCGCTGTCCGAAGCGATGCGCGTGGTCGGCGACATCAACAAGTACATCTCCGCCACCGAACCGTGGAAGATCAAGGACAATCCGGCCCGCCTCGGCACCGTGCTGCACATCGCCGCCCAGGCCGTGTCCGACGCCAACCACCTGCTGGCCCCGTTCCTGCCGCACTCCGCACAGAAGGTGTGGGAGGCCCTCGGCGGAACCGGCGTCTTCTCGCCGCTGCCTCATCTGGAAGAGGTTGAGGATCTCGACAAGCCGGGCTTCACGTACCCGATCATCACGGGCGACTACAAGCTGGGCGAAACCGTGCATCCGTGGGCTTCCGAGCCGATCGTGGCCGGCACCTCGGTGCCGAAGCCGCACCCGATCTTCGCGAAGATTCCGCCGGAGGCCGTCGAAGAGGAGCTCGCCCGCTTCGATACCGAGCTGAAGGCCCGCCGCGAAGCCGAGGCCGCCCGTCTCGCCGCCGAAAAGGCCAAGCTCGAAGCTGATTTCAACACGCAACCCCCTACATGTGTCACGATTTGAAAATTACAGCACTTTTTCAAATCGTGACATATCGCGTGGCTTTTGAATCGCCATTCTTCTGCTTTCCTATGCCTTCCGGCACATTCGCGCACTTTCCTGCAAAAATCGCTTGCCATTCATCTGCCATTTAACGCGACCGCCATTTACAATGAGAGCGGAGATATGCAAGGCTGCAGGAAGGGGCTCTCCATGCTGGATATCAAACGCGTACTGAAGGCCGCTCCTACGAAAATGCGTTCCCGTGAGCCGCTGCAGCAGTTGTGGACACCGTGGGGTGAACGAATCGACCATGAATGGCTGTCCGCGCGCGCCGGCAACAAGGCGTTCAATCCCGCCGAGGAAGGCGAACGCACGCTGGACGAGGGTCGTACCCCCATACTCGGCGAGCACCCGCGCCCGACCATGGTACGCGACAACTGCACCATGCTCAATGGCTGGTGGGATTACGCGATCGCGTCCATTCCGGAAGATGAGACCGCGCCGAAATGGCGCAAAACGGCGGCGATGCTGACCCGCGACGAAGCGGTCCGCGCAGTCAAGGAAACCGCCATTCCGCAAACGTTCGACGGCAAGATCCTCGTACCGTTCTCGCCGGAATCCGCGCTGTCCGGCGTGCACCAGACCATTTACCCCGACAACCTGCTGTGGTACCGCACCGTCGTGCATCCCGTCACGCTCGGCGGAGAGGAAACGGTCCGGCAGATCGGCGACGCGAATCGCCTCATCCTGCATTTCGAAGCGGTCGATTATGTCTGCGCCTGCTATGTCAACGGCCAGCTCGCGGGCACGCACGTCGGCGGTTACCTGCCGTTCGACGTCGATATTTCGGCATTTATCGACCTGATGACGCGTTTGAAATCGCGCTGTGCGTCTACGATCCGAACGATTCGGGCACGCAGTTGCGCGGCAAGCAGAAAATCGAGCGCGAAGGCATCTGGTACACCGCGCAAAGCGGCATTTGGCAAAGCGTCTGGCTGGAAATCGTGCCGGAAGCCTACCTGCGCACGCTGACACTCAAGGGGGCATCCGACGGCAAGTTGTTCGTCCGTGCGGAAATCGGCGGCGACAAGCCGAACGCGAAACTGCACATCGTCGTCACCGACCTGCGGACGGCACGGTGGTGGCGGATGAGACGCTGCCGGCGGGCGTGCGCAAGGTGCGTGCGGAAATCGCAACAGCTGCCGAACATCTGTGGTCGCCGGCCGATCCGTATCTGTATGACGTGCGGGCCGAATTGCGGTACGGGTCGGCGAAACCCGCGGAAACGGCGGGTGATGCGGCGGTCGCGCAATCGCAGCCGATGGATGTCGTAAGTTCCTACTGCGCGTTCCGTTCCGTCGAAATCAAACCGGATACGAAGGGGGTGGCGCGCTTCCATCTCAACGGCAAGCCGCTCTTCGTCAAAGGTGTGCTCGACCAAGGCTACTGGCCGGACGGCTCATGACCGCGCCCGACGACGAGGCGCTGACGCATGACATCACGGCCATGAAAAACGCCGGCTTCAACATGCTGCGCAAGCACATCAAAATCGAGTCGGCCCGCTGGTACTACCATTGCGACCGCCTCGGCATGCTCGTCTGGCAGGACGCGGTGTCCGGCGGCGGCACGGACGGCGAATACAATGCGTGGACCACGAATCGCAAGCCGACGCTCATCCGCTCCACATGGAACAAATTCCGCGACGACACCGCCAAACATTTCACGGCGCTCGGCGCGGACGACCCGATCTACCGGCGCGATTGGTCGCGTACGTGCGACGCGATGGTGCACATGCTCGGCGGGCACCCCTCCATCGTGACGTGGACGCTGTTCAACGAAGGCTGGGGCCAATTCGACGCGTGCGACGCAGCCGAACGCATCCACGCGCTCGACCCGACCCGTCCGATCGACGCGACCAGCGGCTGGTACGACCAGCATTGCGGCGACTTCCACAGCGTGCACAACTATTTCCGGCCGCTGGAAATCTACCCGGACAAGGGTCCGTTGCGCGGATACGTGGCCGAATTCGAGAAGAAGCACCGCCGTCGCCGCAGGGCCGCGCATTACGTGGTGCTGCCGGTCGCACGGCACGGCGTACGCGCGTTCGTGATTTCGGAATTCGGCGGATTGGCGCAGCTCGTACCGGAGCATGCGGCGGTGTCGCGCGCCTACGGTTACGGTGAATACGATTCGATCGACGATTGGCGGGCCGCCGTGCGTTCCGTGCTCGCCTCCGCGGCCGCACTGGAATCGCGCGGACTTGCGGGATACGTGTATACGCAGGTTTCCGACGTGGAGGAGGAGCTCAACGGCCTGCTGACCTACGATCGCCGCGTCGACAAATTCGCCGAGTGAGATGCGCGATTGCGTGTGAGTGCACGGCGTCGTTGAGCGGCGGTGTTGTATAGCGGCGTTTCATGACGGTGTCGGCAGATGCCGTGCAATCGTCTGTTGCCGCGCTGAACAAGCTGCAGGAAGGCCGTTGGGGCGATATTCAGTGGGATAAACCCCCGAATTCGCACCGTCGTGACATTTCCGCTACGAAATTCTCAGGGAATTGACAGGAACACACATCGTTCCTCCAAGGGTCGGGCGGTTATATAGAACATGTCAACGGTTACGGCTGTTGGCGAGGTTCTTTCAAGAATCCCATAACTGAACCCTTCTTCTCTCTTCTCTCTCAGCCGGCGGCCTTCTCTCCGCCGGCTTTCTTTTTGCCGGCTTGCTTGTGGATGGTTTGACGGCTTGATTCGGTCCGCTTGCTCGTGGATATCCGAGGAGGCTCTCCGCACGAGGGAAAAGCATGTGCCGCTGGCCTGTGCTTCACGCTTTCCTGCACTGAAAAATAACCGGTAAACGTTTTCTAAAAAATCGGAGTGTCGCATGCCGCCATGACCTACACTTGAATGCAATATACGCAGCATACAAGCGCGGCAGGGTTGCTACTCAATGCGAGGCAAGACCTGGAACGACGTCACTATACGTCGTTCCAGGTCTTTTTTGTTTGCTGCGATTGCTGCATCTCATATCGATGAGGATCGATGGGAATGGAAGGTGGAATCATGACTGCGGTGCAGACGTCCAATCCAGTACACGACGCCGAAGGTGCGGTGGAAGCCGGCATCCATGAGGTCGGCGCGACGATCGACGCCGTCGAGCGGGAGGTGGGGCGTGGCGTTTCCACACGTTTCCCGCTCAACAGCGCGTTCATCTTCACGTTCGGCGCGCTGGGAGGCATGCTGTTCGGCTTCGACACCGGCATCATCTCCGGAGCCTCGCCGCTCATCGAATCCGATTTCGGCCTGTCCGTGGCTCAGACCGGTTCATCACATCATCCGTGTTGATCGGTTCCTGCGCGGGAGCCCTGTCCATCGGCGCGCTGTCCGATCGTTTCGGCCGCAAGAAGCTGCTGATTCTGGCGGCGATACTGTTCCTGCTCGGTTCGGGCATGTGCGCGGGATCCACGGGATTCCTGATGATGGTCGTGGCCCGCATCATCCTCGGTCTCGCCGTCGGCGCGGCCTCCTCGCTGACTCCGGCATATCTTGCCGAGCTTGCGCCGAAGGAACGTCGTGGATCGCTGTCCACGCTATTCCAGCTGATGATCACTTTCGGCATCCTGCTGGCATACGCGTCCAATCTCGGCTTCCTCGGCCACAATATCGCCGGCATCCGCGATTGGCGGTGGATGCTGGGGTCGGCGCTCGTGCCGGCGGCCCTGCTGCTGATCGGCGGCCTGCTGCTGCCGGAATCGCCGCGATATCTGGTGAGTCGAGGCAAGGATCGTGAGGCGTTCAAAGTACTTACCCTTATTCGCAAGGACGTCGATCAGACGCAGGTGCAGCTCGAGCTCGACGAGATCAAGGCCGTCGCCGCGCAGAACACCAAGGGCGGTGTCCGCGAGCTGTTCCGCATCGCCCGTCCTGCGCTCGTCGCCGCGATCGGCATCATGCTGTTCCAGCAGCTCGTCGGCATCAACTCCGTGATCTATTTCCTGCCGCAGGTGTTCATCAAAGGCTTCGGATTCCCCGAAAACCATGCCATCTGGGTGTCGGTCGGCATTGGCGTGGTCAACTTCGTGGCCACTATCGCGGCCACGCTTATCATGGACAAATTCCCCCGCAAGAAGCTGCTGATCTTCGGATCGGTGACGATGACCATCGCCCTCGCGGTGCTGGCCGTGCTCAACTTCACCGGCGATGTGGCCACGCTGGCCGTGCCGACCATGGTGCTGATCGCCTGCTATATCCTCGGCTTCGCGCTGTCGTGGGGTCCGATCGCATGGGTGCTCATCGGCGAGATCTTCCCGTTGAGCGTGCGCGGCATCGGCAGCTCCTTCGGTTCCGCTGCCAACTGGCTGGGCAATTTCGTGGTCTCCCAGTTCTTCCTCATGCTGCTGGCCATGTTCGGCAACAACGTCGGCGGCCCGTTCACCATCTTTGGCGTGTTCTCCGCGCTGTCCATCCCGTTCGTGCTGCGTTTCGTGCCTGAGACCAAGGGCAAGTCGCTCGAACAGATCGAAGAGGAAATGGTCCGCCGCTGATACGGCGTCGCGGCATCGACGGCCATTGAATGGGGCGGGCACTCCGGAGGAGTATTCACCCCATTCACGTTATTCAACAGCGTTCGTATGAGAAGCGGCGGATTCGATCAAGGCATTCCCGGCTTTCCTCAAGCATGGCATGCCGATGACGAACACATGCCCCAACGTCTCATGGCGGCGCGGCTTCGGGTCGAACAATTCAAAATCGGCGCCTTTGCGCGACAAGGCGGCGGCCAACGCCAGATTGTCGGCTTCAAGGAAATCGTCGCCGCAGGTGATGATGAGCAAGGGTGGCAGATCGACGTTGAACGCCAGACCCTCAGCGGTGAGGAACTTCGGATCGGCGGCTTCGAGCCCCGCAAAGAAATCGACGCCCAACATCTGCTCAAGACCGATACGGCGGTTCGGGTCATACCCGACCGTCAGCTTGCGGCCCATGGTCTCCAACGACGCCGAACTGTACGCGCCGCACACCGGAGCGGCACCCGCGAATCGGATGCCGGACGGCTTGTCGACGCCAAACGCAGCCGCGGCTTCCGCATTGTTTTCAATGGCCAAGGTCAGTAGCGTCAACGCGCCACCTGCGGAATCGCCGGTGAGGAACACCGCGTTCGGATTGACCGGATAATCGGCCATATGGCTGCGATCCAACGCAATGCCGCCTGGATATCGGCCAATTGCCCACGCAAGTCGGTCTGCGGCGCCGGACGATAGTTCAATGAAAACACCGCGAAGCCCTGTTCCGCGAGATGCACGTTGAAATTCCGGTTCAGCTCCTTGTATCCGTAAGTGAATCCGCCGCCATGGATATCGATGTACACCGGCAGGGTGTGCCCACCGCGCAATACCGCGTCATGCGGCAGATACAGGTCGAGCAAATGGCCGCGGCACGCTCCCGCGGCCGTATCGTACCCGCCATCCGGCAGGTAGGCGAGGTCGGCGATTACATCGATGTCTTCCGGCGTGCTCCAGCGTTCGGAACGCGGCGTATCGATGGCGATCGCGCCAAATCGCATTCCCAGAATGCCCGGCAGCAGGTTCTCGGGAACCCCTTCGAGGTCGCCCGTGTCTCCGTCCAACGTTCCGCGTTCCTGAGCATGTCCTCCGACAGGCCATATTCCGCAGCGAACTTCGCGCGGATGCGCTCCAAGTCCGTCATCCTTGCCGTCCTTTCCTCGACGTGCGTCGCCGATGCTCGTATCGATAGTTCGAGCTTGATTCCATTATCGTGCGATGTTCCGATGCGATGCTCCGATTCCGGCGAGCCAGGCTCCGATGACGGTTTTCGCAGCACCCGCAAACCAGTGGTATGTAACGGTATATATGTTGATTTTATTATGATTGCGACACGCCGAAAACGCATCTGTTGCATCGGCGTACGGTTCGTTTAAAATAAGTCGAGTTTGCGAATCCGAACAGGGGTTTCGGCAGGCGGCGGCATGCCGGTGACGGGACGCTCGACACACGACGGACGTGAATCGTGGCGGCAACGAATGGCCGCAACACCACAACCCAACAACAACCCAACCAAGACCCAAGCAAACAATTCGAAGGAACGCTACGTATGTATGTCGATCCGAAACGCAACCAGCAGGCGGGCAACCTTGCATGGATCCTGCCGTACTGCAAACCCGACCTGCCGCGCGTGGCCGGCGCGGTCGTACTGTTCTGCGTGAACAACACCATGGCCCTCACCATCCCCCTGCTGTCCGGACTGATTGTGGACCGCGTCATCACCCAAGGCCATGTGGACGAACTGACCCGACTATGCGTCATGATGCTCGTCTTCACCATCGTGCGCGTGGCCTCGCGCTACGGCTACCAGATGTGGATGGAACGCTTCGGACAAAACTCCGTATTCCGCTTGGTAAGCGACGAATACGAAAAGCTGCACGAGCTCGACTTCACCTACTTCAACCACACCCGCACCGGCGACATCATGAGCCGCATGACTTCCGACACGGACGCCATCCGCCATGCGCTAAGCTGGGTCAGCTATCAGGCGCTCGACTGCGTGGTCATGTTCATCGGCGCTCTCGCATGATGTTCACCATCGACTGGCGTCTCGCCTGGCGCTCGCCTGCGTCACGCCATTCCTCTTCATCCTGACGCGCGGACTGTCCTCGCATGCGCGGCCGCTGTTCTTCGCCATCCGCAATTCCCTAGCGGAAATGAACTCGATGGTCGAGGAAAACATCGAAGGCAACCGCGTGGTCAAAGCGTTCGTCCGCGAGCCGTACGAGACCAAGAAATTCGACGAGCGCAACGACGACTACATGCAGCGCAATATGGACCAGGCCTACAACAGCCGCAGATACATGCCATGGCTCGACGGCCTCGGCTTCTCCCTGCAGCTCATCACCTTGGGATTCGGCGGATTCCTGGTCATCACAGGCCATATGACCCTCGGCAACCTGGTGGCGTTCAACTCCTACCTGTGGATGATCGATGGTCCCGTGCGCCAATCCGGCTGGCTGATCAACGATTGGCAACGTTTCAACGCGTCCTGCATCAAGATTCGCAAACTGCTGACCTCGCAGTCGCGTATCCAAGAAAAGCCGGGCGCTGAGGAAAGCGTCAAGCAGGCAGTCGCTATCGTCAGCCAAGTCAACGGCCGGACCAACGGTGTCCATGAGGCCGGCAGCGCCACCGCAACGTCCACGAACTGCCCCGCACGCATCGCCGGCGACGTCGACTTCCAACATGTCAGCTTCGCCTTCCCCGACGATCCGGAAACCCCGATTCTCAAAGACATCGACTTCCACATCCCCGCCGGTTCAAAACTCGGCATCCTCGGCGAGACGGGCGCCGGCAAGTCAACGCTCGTCAATCTGATTTCGCGATTCTACGATCCGACCGCGGGACGCGTGCTCATCGACGGCATCGACGCGCGCGACTGGCCGCTCGCCACCCTGCGATCGCAGGTATGCATCGTCGCGCAGGACACGTTCCTGTTCTCCGACACCATCGGCGGCAACATCGGCTTCGGTGCCGGCGAACAGCGCGAATACGACGAAAAGTACATCCGCCGCATGGCCGCCATCGCCGGCGCGGACAACTTCATCCGCAGCATGCCGGAAGGCTACGATACCGTCGTCGGCGAACGCGGCGTCGGCCTGTCCGGCGGGCAGAAACAGCGACTGAGCCTGGCACGCGCGCTCGCTGACAACCCGTCGATCCTCATCATGGACGATACGACCAGCGCCGTGGACATGGAGACGGAAGCGGAAATCCAACAGCATCTGCGTGATTTGGACGAGAAGAAAACAATTGTGACGATCGCGCACCGCATCTCGTCAATCAAGGATTCCGACCTGATTCTCGTGCTCGAACATGGCCGCGTGGTGGAACGCGGCACCCACGACGACCTGGTGGCCGCGCATGGGCGATATTGGGAGATCTACCGCAAGCAGCTGGGCCTCGAAGCCGGCCGCGCACAGGGTTTTGACGACTAGAAAGGAGGATCATCATGGCAAAACGCAATACGTTCCGCGAGGATGAGGAACTTGAGGAGCAGATCAACCTGCATGACATCCTCCGCATCGGCGTCTATCTCAAGCCGTACATGGCACGCGTGGTCCGCATCCTCGCGGTCGTGGTGATGATGAGCTGCATCGCGGTGGTGGTGCCGTACCTGACGAAAGTCATGATCGACAGTGCGATCCCGACGAAAAACCTCACGCTGCTTGGCGAGCTGACCGCCTTGCTTGCGGTGCTGATCGTGATCTTCGAACTGGGATTGCGCTACCGTACCGTGGAGATCACGCGCGTCGGCCAGCTCATGCTCAAAGACATGCGCCGCGACCTGTTTACGCACATTCAGACGTTGCCGTTCAGCTATTTCGATTCACGCCCGCACGGCAAAATCCTGATCCGCGTGGTCAACTATGTGAACACGCTGTCCGATACGTTGAGCTCCGGCCTAATCAATGTGATTTCCGATGTGTTCACGTTCCTCATCACACTGGTGATCATGTTCGTCATCGACTGGCGATTGGCGCTGTTCAGCCTCGCGCTGTTCCCCTTCCTCATCGCATGGGTGCTGGTGCTGCAGCATTTCCAGCGTCGCGCCTACCAGGTGCTGTCCAACAAGCAGAGCAATCTCAACGCGTACATCCACGAGTCGATCGCCGGCGTGAAAACCACACAGACCTTCGCCCAGGAGGCCGCGCAATTCAAGACGTTCCAGGAGCAGCAGAACGATGTGCGTACCTCGTGGATGAAGGCCGTGCACATCCAGTTCCTCATGTGGCCGGGCATCCAGACGATTTCCGTCATGACCATCGCGCTCATCTACTTCGTCGGCGTCACCGGTTTTGGGGGAGTGGAGGTGAGTACGGGCGTGCTCATCGCGTTCGTCGGCTATGCGAACAACTTCTGGAACCCGGTAATCAGCATCGGAAACTTCTACAACCAGCTCATCACCTGCTCCGCGTATCTTGAACGCATCTTCGAGACGCTGGACGTGCAGCCGGAGATCCGCAACGCGCCGGACGCCGTCGATCTGCCGCAGATCGAGGGCCGCGTCGACTTCAACGACGTCGTCTTCCGCTACGAGCCGGACGGCCGCAACATCCTGAACCTGGTCGACCTGCATGTCGAGCCAGGCAAGACGATCGCGCTGGTCGGTCCTACGGGTGCCGGCAAAACCACGATCATCAACCTGCTGTCGCGTTTCTACGACGTCGCCGAAGGCTCGGTGACGATCGACGGCCACGACGTGCGTTCCGTCACGTTGGAAAGCCTGCGCCGGCAGATGGGCGTCATGCTGCAGGACACGTTCATCTTCTCCGGCAACGTGCGTGAGAACATCCGCTACGGACGATTGGACGCGACCGATGCCGAAATCGAGGCGGCCGCCCGCGCGGTGCACGCGCACGAATTCATCATGGACCTGCCCGACGGTTACGACACGGTGGTGGAGGAGCGCGGTTCGACCCTGTCCGCGGGCCAACGCCAGCTCATCGCATTCGCGCGCGTGCTGCTCGCCGACCCGCGCATCCTGATTCTCGACGAGGCCACGTCGAACATCGACACGCGTACCGAGGAAGCGCTGCAGGCCGGCCTGAACCATCTGCTCAAGGGACGCACGAGCTTCATCATCGCGCACCGCCTGTCCACCATCGAGAACGCGGACGAAATCTGCTACATCGACCACGGTCAGATCGTGGAACAGGGCAACCATGCCGAACTGCTCGCCCGTCATGGCGCCTACTATCGGCTCTACGAATCGCAATACGCCATGATCAAGGTCTGAGCAGCCGGCCGCCAGCCCCGGCGGCTAGCTGCTCTGCCCCTTAGCCCGTATATCCGCAATCCGAAATGCCTGCCCAACGGTCGTGCAGCCAATGCGCGGCCATCTTGGGCCGGCTGCCGCGGTGGGATTCCCGTCGGACATGCCGCCATGCGGAATGTACTTTGGAGCAACCCGTGGAATAATGGATTGTGAGCGTTAACAAGACAACGATGCACTAAGGAGCGCTTGCACTCATGACTACCACCAATCGCACCAGCCATCCAATCGCATTGCGCGACGCCACCGTCACCGATCCGTTCTGGGCATCGCGGCAGGAACTCGTGCGCACCCAGGTGATTCCCTACCAGTGGAACGCGCTGAACGACAACGTTCCCGGCGCCGCACCCAGCTACTGCATGCACAACTTCAAGGCCGCCGCCGCGCAGAACGCAGAACACCACAAGGAAGGCAAGGCCTTCGTGCCGCCGAAATACACGTTCCGCGGCTTCGAAGCCCTGCCGGACGACCCGGCGCACCCCGATCCCGACAAGTTCTACGGCTTCGTGTTCCAAGACACTGATTTCTCCAAATGGATCGAAGCGGTCGGCTACTCGCTGACCCACCACCCGGACGCTGACCTTGAAGCGACCGCCGACACCGCCATCGATATCGTCTGCGCGGCGCAGCTCGACAACGGCTACCTGGACACCTACTACATCCTCAACGGCATGGACCGGCACTTCACCAACCTGAAGGACCACCATGAGCTGTACTGCTTCGGCCACCTGACCGAAGGCGCGATCGCCTACTATCAAGCCACCGGCAAACGCAAGCTGCTTGACGCGGCCTGCCGTTTCGCTGATTACATCGATTCCCGATTCGGCACCGCCGACGGCAAGCTGCACGGCTATCCCGGGCACGAAATCGCCGAAATGGCACTCGTCAAACTCGCCGAGACCACCGGCGAACAGCGCTATGCCGACCTCGCCGAACACTTTGTACGCCAACGCGGCCAGCAGCCGCTCTATTTCGAGCTCGAAGACCGCCGCCGCGCCCGGGAGGACGGCCGCAACTACGCGCCGCGCGAGCAGAACTACGCCTACTACCAGGCCGACAAGCCGATCACGGAACAGACGGAGGCCCTCGGACACGCCGTCCGCGCCGCCTACTTCTACGCCGGAGCCGCCGACGTGGCACGCCTGACCGGCGACTCCGACCTGCTGGCATCCTGCGAACGACTATGGCGCAACATCGTCGACCGAAAGCTCTACATCACCGGCGGTATCGGCGCCACACACATGGGGGAGGCCTTCTCCTTCGACTATGATCTGCCGAATGACACCGCCTATTCGGAAAGCTGCGCCGCCATCGCGCTCGCGTTCTTCGCCCGCCGCATGCTGGAAATCCAGCCGAAATCCGAATATGCGGACGTCATGGAATCGGCGCTGTACAACACCACGCTCGCCGGCATGGCACTCGATGGCAAAAGCTTCTTCTACGTGAACCCGCTCGAAGTGGTGCCCGAGGCATGCCATCGCGATGAACGCAAGGCGCACGTCAAGCCGGTGCGCCAGAAGTGGTTCGGATGCGCCTGCTGCCCGCCGAACATCGCACGCATCGTGGAGGACGTGCAGCAGTACGCCTACACGATCGGAGACGACTCATCCACCCTGTATGTGCATCTGTATATGGGCGGCGGCGTCCATGCCAGGCTTTCCGGCACCGATGTGCGCCTTGACGTCATGTCCGATATGCCTGGTCCGGCAAGGGATCCGTCGCGGTGGGCTTTGATGCAGGCGATTCTGCTTCCGATGCATCCAAGGACGCGGTTTTCACGATCGCCCTCCGTCTGCCCGCCTGGGCCGGTGGCGAAACCGCTTCCGATGCGGTCACCGTGCGCGGCCGCGACGACATCTCCCGCGTCATCAGAGACGGATACCTGTATCTGACCGGCGCATGGCATGACGGCGACGTCGTCGATTTCGATTTCCCGATGCCGGTCCACATGGTCGCCGCGAATCCGCTCGTGCGCGAGGACGCCGGAAAGGTGGCGTTCGTGCGCGGACCGCTGGCCTACTGCGCGGAAGGTGTCGATAATGGCGCGAACCTGCATCTGCTGCACGCCGATACCGCGCGCATCGCATCCGATCCATCCTGCGTGTCTGTTGATAGCATCGTCTTCCATGCCGGCGCCGCCGCACAGGACGAGCAGGGGCTCGGCGAGGTGGACGCCGTCGATATGCCGATGACCACGCTGACGATTCCCGCTTGGCGTGAAGTGGAAGACGCCGCGCAAACCTCCGCGTTGTACCATGATTGGCGTCCCGCCGAACGCAAGACGACGACGGCCACGCTGATTCCATACTTCGCATGGGCCAACCGTGGCGAGAACGAGATGACGGTGTTCCTACGCGGGTGAGCATGACGAGTGACGAAGGGACTGCCCGACAAAGGGGCTGTCCTTGGTTTCGGCAACATCGCCAAAACCAAGGATGCGCCAGTCAAGTTCATCGCATATCTCCGCTTCGAGTAGACACGCACGTGCGATTTGCCCCATTTACCGCTTAAGCTAGTACCAGGTACGTCAATCGATGCACGTCAATGATCAGGCGGTATCTGAACACGGTTGAGGAGTCGAAGATGATAAGCGGTGCCGGTGCAATGAACCCCGTATGTCCCCGTGAGGACGGGCGTCTCGAATGGGGCAATGGCGTGGTTTCCATGCTGTTCGACACGGCAGGCGATTCCCCCGTCCGATTGTGCAACGTTGCAGGCCGCGGCATGGGGCCCATCGGCGGCCGTGTTGCCGACGATGGAAGAACCGTGCTGGAACGTGATCCGCGTCCAATCGTCGAAGTGCGTGCCGCCAACACCGGATCGCAGGACAATCGCCTCACCTTGATCGCCACGGTGGCGGGCAGCGTATTGCGATTCGTCTCGGCCGCCGCTTCCGAGCCGGAGGAAGGGTCCGCCGAACCATATCGTTTGGAGATCGTCCAATTCGCTTCGTATGCGGAACTGGAGCCGCACGGGCGCGCGTTCGAACCGACCGCCGCCGAACGGGCCGAAGCCGCCGCGCAGCCCTCGCCGGAAACCGTCCGCCATGCCGACGCCACGGCTGGGCTGGTAGTCACTTCCGTATTCGAAGCGTTCCCGGGTCTGTCCGCAGTGCGCACTTACACGCGGTTGAGCTCCGCGCGCCCGCTGCCTATCGAGGCGGTGTCGTCGTTGAATCTGACGGTGCCGATGCGCGTCAACTGCGGCAAAATCGACCATTCCCGCGTATTCTGGGGAGACTCCGCGTGGGCGGTGGAAAACGATTGGCGCAGCCGTCCACTGCGCGACGTATCGGTGCGCAATCGCAATCAAGTCATCAATCCCGGCCAATCCAGCTCGCGATTCGCCATGAGCTCCGCCTCCACATGGAGCACCGGCGTGCATGAGCCGGCCGGCATCGTACAGGTCGAGGGCTCGCGCCGCCAATCGCGCGACTTCTCCGTAATGTGGCAGATCGAGCACAACGGCCCATGGGAATGGGAGATCGGCGAGGATGATCCCGGTTTGCACATCAGCGCGTTCGGACCGGAATATCAGGACCACCATTGGTATACGGAGCTGGGTGAAGGCCACGATTTCGAATCGGTGCCGGTCTCCTTCGCGATCTCGGCCGGCGATTGGCAGCAGTCCGTCGCCGAAATGACATTGCAGCGCCGTGCGTTGCGTGCCGCCAAGCTCGCGAATTGGGTCGTTCCGAGCAGTTCGAACGCACGCAGGGACTCGTCATCTACAACGATTACATGAACACCCTGTTCGGCGACCCGCGCTTGGAGAAGGAGCTGCCGCTCGTCGAGGGCGCGGCACGCGTCGGCGCGGACATCTTCTGCATCGACGCCGGCTGGTACGACAGCACGGACGGCGGTTGGTGGGACATGGTCGGAGAATGGCAGCCTCCACGAACCGTTTCGGCGAAGCTGGACTCAAGGGTTTGGCCGACACCATCCGCGCGCATGGCATGGGCTTGGGATTGTGGCTCGAGCCTGAGGTGATCGGTGTGAAATCGCCGCTCGCCCAAAGTCTGCCCGATGACGCGTTCTTCCAGCGCCACGGTGTGCGCGTCTGCGATTCGGGCCGGTACCTGCTTGACTTCCGCTCGCCCGCCGCACGCGAGCACGTCACTCGCACCGTCGACCGGCTGATTGACGATTTCGGCGCGGTCTTCTTCAAATTCGACTACAACACCGTCCCCGGCGTCGGCACTGATCTCGACGCCGAATCCGCCGGCGCTGGCCTGCTCGGCCACTGCCGTGCCTATTTGGATTGGCTGGACGACCTGCGCCGCCGCCATCCGGACGTTATGATCGAAAACTGCGGTTCCGGTGCGATGCGCGCCGATTACGCGCAGTTGCAACGATTGGACCTGCAATCCACCTCCGACCAGTGTGATCCGCTGATTTACGCCGCGATCGCCGCCGGCGCCGGACTGACGATCCTGCCGGAACAGCAAGGCAACTGGGGTTACGCCCAGCAGGAGATGGACGATGAGACCGCCGTCTTCACGCTGGCCACGGGCATACTCGGCAGGCTGTACCTGTCCGGATTCATTGACCGCATGGACGAGCATCGGCTTGCCTTGGTGCGGGATGCGGTGGCCTTGCACCGCCGTGTGCTGACCGAGCAGCAGGAATTGGTGCCGTTCTGGCCGGCCCGTCTGCCTGATTTCGATGGCGATTGGCTCGTCGTCGGTCTGCGTCATCCGTCATTCCTCCCGTCGGAGGACGACGATCCGTGCGATTACATCATCGTCTGGCGACGTGGCGGCACGCCTTCCGTGAACGTGCCGCTGTCCGAGGACTGCCATATCGAGCAGATCTTCCCGAATCCGGCCGTTCCCGAGCATGCGCCCGACGCCAAGCCGTGGACCGTCGAGCGCATGGACCCCGAGACGGTCCGGCTCAACGCGGCCACCTCCAAGCAGCCGTCCGCCCGCATCTTCGCCATCCGCCGCGCCTGAGCGGTTGCGACGGATGGGCAATCGCGCCGCCTACAGGGCGAAGGCGGTTTCGATGGCGTCGTATTCGGCGGCCGTGATCGGCAGAATCGCGCCGTGACGCTTCTTCAGCGCGCCGAAATCGATATCGTCTGCGCGCTGCCAATCGGCCGGATCATGCGAGGCGAGCGAGGCGGCGCGGAACGACAGGTAGCCCTTGGACTCCGCGTACTGGTCGCACATCAGCCGAATGGCATGGTCCTGCCGTTGACCACCTTCACGTCTTCGTCGTTGTAACGGAACAGTTCCGGCCCTTCCAAGTAGTGCATGGAATACCGGCCATTGCCGAAGATGTCGGTGAGCGTGCCCACATACGACCACTCATTCGGGTCGTCGGTGCGCAGCACCTCGTAGGTCGTCGCATACGGGTTACGGGTGCGTTCGATGGTGATTTCCGAGTCCTTGGACGCGCGGTACCACCAGCCGTCATCGTCGCGCAGCATGGTCGAATCGATGATCACATTCTTACGATCGATCCACTTGACCGGATCGGAGAACACCCTGAAATCAACGGTCGTCGCATAATACACATTCGTCGGATCGCCGAGCTCGTTGGCCAACGGATCCGCGGAGCTTTCGGCGTTGCTCTTCGTGGACCAGAACACAATCCACTGCCCGCGATCCGGATCCCAATTCGCCTCCGGAGCCCAAGCCATGCCAGCGTCCGGAATCTTCGAGGCCACGTCCACCAGGCGCGGCTCGCTCCAATGGACCAGGTCAGGGGAGTCCCAGATCACCAGGCCGGTCGATCCATTCGTGGTGGCGCCATCGTTCGGCCCCCAGCCGCCACGGTAATAGATGCTCAAATCGGTGGCCACAATGTGGAATCCACCACGTGGGTCGCGCACAATATGCGGGTCGCGCACGCCCTTCTCGCCGCCTAGCCACGTCAACGCCGGACTGCCGGCCGGGCGCAGATCCCTCCAATGCACGCCGTCGCGGCTCAGCGCGAAGTACAGCTGTTCGTCGGTGGGATTGCGTTCCTCGCCGATGAAATGCACGAACAGATAGGCCTGGGTGTCGATGCTCATGATGCTCCTAGAGATTCCTTGATGAATGATGGCGATTGATTCCGATTGAGTGATTCCGATTGAGTGGGATTGGCCGCGAAGGCTGCTGCCTATGGCGGATTGCCTGCCATCGGGCGTCATCCTCAGACCGCGGTCGATTCCCGGTCCACCAGCTGGTAGCCGATGATGGCCCGTCTTGGCGGCAACGCCTCGTCTGTTCCATGATCGATACGTTCGGACAGCATATCGACCGAGAATTTCGCAAGCTGCGTGAAATCGACCTGGATGGTGCTCAACGCCGGCGTCGTGTACGACCCGGAGGTCACGCCGTCGAAACCGATCACCTTCACGTCCTGCGGCACGCGCAGTCCGCGGTCCGCGAGCCCGCGTATCACGCCGAACGCCGCGAAATCGTTGGCGCAGCACGCGCCGTCGAACTCGGTGCCACCATGTCCGCTCCGTGCGGCGAGAATACGTTCCGCAATCGCATGCCCGGCGATGATGCCATTGGCACATCCCCGGCTTCGAACACCATCGACTCGTCATAGGGCAGTCCGGCGTCGGACAGCGCTCCGCATGCGCCGCGCAATCGCAGAGCGAACGCGTTCTGGACATGCGCCAGATCGGCGCGGGGGGTGAACCGGTGGCCGACGATCGCGATATTGCGGCATCCGCGGTCGATGAGATGCTGCATCGCCGCGCGTTCGGCCTCCTCGTTGGGGAAGTTCACGGCATCGACGGTCGGCGTCTCCTCGCAGGCGTCCAGCAGCACGAATGGTCTGCCGCCATTGAGTTTGGACAGCGGCACATTCGTGCCCAAGCCTGTGGCGTGCAGGATCTCGCCATCGAACAGCTGCCCGGAGAACGGATTGCTGCTCAGCGCGTGCTCGGCAGCGTCCGGCGAATACTGCGTCTGCTCGATGAATGGAATAAGTCCGCGGGACACGATTTCGTTGCTCAACGCCTGCGTGAGCTTTGAATAGAACGGCGAATCGAATTCGTTGACGATGACGTGGATGATGTTGCTGCGGCCCGATTTGAGCATGCTGGCCGTCAGATTGATGCGGTAATTGAGTTTCTTCGCTGCGGCGATCACTTTGGCGCGGGTCGATTCCTTGACGCCTGGCTTGCCGCGCAGCGCGTTCGACGCGGTCATGGGGGAGACGCCCGCTTCCGCGGCCACGTCGCGTAGCGTCGGTGTGCTGCTGGTCATATGCCGCTCCTTGAACAATACGATTGATATGTAACGATATTATATTTTTTCGATTCTGTAAAATCGTTGCAAATACAAAGACTCACCGATATATTGCCTCCATTGCGGATGATTGGATTTGCGCTAGAATATGTAACGATACATATATGGTTCGCATGACGGCGTCCGGCTTTTGCCACCGCTGCGTCATAGCGGCCCCGAACGAAGAGAGGTTCGATGACGATCCCAACCACCGTTTCCGTCGCCCCGGCTGACGAATATCCGGCTGACGGCCACACCATGACCGACAAACTCACCGCCACACTCGACAAAGCGGGCGTGCGCGCCATCAGCACCGACCTGTGGGGCATCTTCTTCGAAGACATCAGCTACTCCGGCGACGGCGGCCTCAACGCCGACCTCGTGCAGAACGGCGCCTTCGAATACAACCGCGCCGACTCCATCGATTGGAGCAACTACAGCTTCTGGCGCAAAATCGTGCCGGAAGCTCGTTCGCCGCGTTCTGCATCCATGACAACGACCCGGTCGCACCGAAAACCCGCATTACGCGACGGTGGAAGTCGAACACGCCCCTGCCGCGCTGGACAACACCGGCTGGGACGGCATGGTGTTCCACGCCGGAGAAACCTACGATTTCACCGCCTGGATGCGCGTGCGATCGGAAAGCGCGATGCCGGTGACGATCTCGCTGCGCGGAGACGATGGCAGCATCATCGCCGAAAACACCATCACCGTCTCAGCCTCGGCATGGACGACATACCAAGCCTCGCTGACCGTTCCTGAGCACGGCGATGCCGGCTCGAGCGTGGCCACACAGGGCACATTGCGCCTGACCTTCGCCGGCGAAGGCGTCATCGACCTCGACTTCGTCACCTTGGAGCCACGCACCACCTACCGCGGCCTCAAGCACTTCCGCCCGGATCTGGTGGAGGCGCTCGCCGACCTCAAACCACGATTCATGCGATTCCCCGGCGGCTGCATCACCCACGGCCTCGGCATGGACAACATGTACCACTGGGACCGCACCATTGGACCGGTCGAGCATCGTCCGCACAACTTCAACCTCTGGGGCTACCACCAGTCATTCCGCATCGGCTACTACGAATACCTGTGCCTGTGCGAAACAATCGGCGCCAAGCCGCTGCCGGTGCTGCCCGCCGGCGTGAGCTGCCAAAACACCAGCCAAGGCCCGGTGCCGGTGGCGCAGGAGGATATGCCCGCTTACATCGATGAAGTGCTCCACCTCATCGAATTCTGCAACGGCAGCACCGCCACCGAATGGGGTGCCAAGCGCGCCGCCATGGGCCATCCGGAGCCGTTCGGCCTCGAATACCTCGGCATCGGCAACGAGGATCTTATCGACGACGTGTTCAAAAACCGCTTCCAGCAGATTTTCGACGCCGTCAAAGCCGCATATCCGGACATCGTCGTCGTCGGCACCGTCGGTCCCGCCCCCAGCGGTCAGGATTATGAGGAAGGCTGGAAGTACGCGCGCGAAGCGGGTCTGCCGATCGTCGACGAACATTCCTACCAGTCGTCCAGCTGGTGGTTTCACAACCTCGACCACTACGACCACACGGACCGCAAGGGGCCGAAGGTCTACCTCGGCGAATACGGCTCCTGGAACACCCAACTGATCAACGGCCTGTCCGAAGCGGCCTTCATGGGACGCATGGAACTCAACGGCGATGTGGTGGCCATGGCCTCCTACGCCCCGCTGTTCGCCAAGAATGGGCACCATAGCTGGAATCCGGACCTCATCTACTTCGACAACGAACGCGCCTACCATCCCTACAGCTATTGGGTGCAGCAGATGTACGCCACCACCACGGCCGACACTGCGTGGCCCGTCACCGTCGAAGGCCCGTCCACGCTGCGCCGCACCCTGCCGGACACCGTGAGACTACGCATCGCGGGCAACGCCAAAGCCGACCTCAACAATCTTGTCATCACCACCGCATCCGGGGAGACGATTAATCTCGGCAACGTGGCCTACGATGGCAGAACCATCGACACCGCCCTCGATCTGCACGCTGATTCCTACAGTATCGACACTACCGTCGTCTATTACGAGGGACGATGGGGCATGGACCTCATCTGTGGCGATATCGACGGCAAGAACCACAACATCATCTCACTTGGTCGAGGACACAGCGTGCGCGTGGTCCGCGACGGCACCGCCTACGCGCTTGCCGGCACCGAAGTCTCCATGAACGAAGTGCGACCGGGCACCACGTGGCAGGTGCACGCCGACATCACCGACCGCGGCCAAGCCATGAAGCTGTACATCGATGGAACGCTGATTGCGGATGGCACGGAGGTCAAGGACGAGCCAAGGCGCACCGTCACCGTATCACGTAATGACAAAGCCGGAGAGACCTACGTGCGCGTGGTCAATGCCATGGACGCGCCAATAAGCGTCGACCTACGTCAGATTCTTGCCGAGTTGAATATTTCCACAGCATCGGCGGCATCCGCCACGGCCACCGTCCTAGCCGGAGACAATCCGTATGCGGGACAGGTCGGTGAGGAATCACCGACCAGGCCGCGGCAGACCGCGATTGATCTGACAGACGGCGACTACACGGCACCGGCATGGTCGTTCACCACCATCACGATTAAGTGACGTGTATGCCGCGAAACGGGCGGACCCTCGTTTGAACCCTCGAACGAGAGTTCGCCCGCAGTGCAGGGCCAATCGGGACTAATCTGGAAAACATGAGCAAGCACCACCGCAATCGCAATTGGGCCCCGGCCCCACAGCCGCTGCCCGAAGACGCGCACGTCATCGACAACCACACCCACGTCGCATCCGTCGTGCCCTTCTCCCAAGCCATGAGTCACGAAGCCATGGAAAAAGGCCAAGGCGAAGTACCCGTCTACAGCGTCGACGAACTGCTGAAACAAGCTCAAGACGTCGGTGTCGAAGGCGTAATCGACTGCGGTTGCGAGCTGCCCAACCTCATGACCGCCATCGACATGGCCCGCGAGCATCCCGGAACCGTGCACGCCGCAATCGCCATACACCCCAACGAAGCCGTGCTGCACGCCACCGCGGCGCACCCGGCCCCGACGGCCTGCCCATCAAATACAAGCCCTGGCACGACATCCCCTTCGACGAAGCCATGGCCGAAGTACACCGCCTCGCCACCACCTACCCCAACCAGGTCGTGGCCATCGGAGAGACCGGCATGGACCTGTTCCGCACCGGCGAAGGTGCCAAAGAGCTGCAACGCGAGGCCTTCCGCGCCCACATCGCGCTCGCCAAGGAACTCAACCTGCCCATGCAGATCCACGACCGCGACTCGCACAAGGAGGTCATCGAAACGCTGCTCGCCGACGGGGCGCCCGAACGCACCGTCTTCCACAGCTACTCGGGCGACGCCGAAATGGGCGAAATCGCCCGCGAAAACGGTTGGTATCTCAGCCTTTCCGGCACATCCAGCTACAAAGGCAACGACGGAATCCGCGAATCGGCGAAACTCGTCGGCATGAGCCACGTCATGGTCGAAACCGATGCCCCCTACTTAAGTCCGATGCCCTACCGCGGCCGCACCAACGCGCCGTATATGATCCCGTACACCCTGCAGGCGCTCGCCGACTATCTTGACAGACCGTTGGCTGAAATCGCCAAAGCCACGCGTGAAACGACGCGCGAAGTGTACGGCATCTAAAAAGAATGGCGATTTCGCGGTAATCCCGTGGCGGTTCCGTGACGGTCGCATGGGCCTCAACGTAACAGTTGCGTAATCGCCAGAAAATAAGCAAAATACAAACGATTAAGCATATGTGAATTTCATGCGTGACGTGCCGAATCACGTGTGAAGATTTGACAATGGTTTGCCAAGCTCCTAGTGTCACACCTTGCGTTTTATTTTGGGGAGCGGGTTGGAAGGCCCGCCACTTGGAGGAAGCGTTATGGCTAACGAGCCGAACGAAGAAGAACAGCCGCTGCTTCACGCAGCGACGTACACGCAGGCGCCAAAGGTCTCGCACAAGGTCCTGACCAAGGAGGAGCGCCAGACGCTCATCAAGGAGCACGAGGCGCAGCAGCAGGAAGCCGCGAAACTTGACGAGGCCGCCAGCAAGGGCCGCATCGGCCGCTGGTGGAGCCGTCTCCAGTCCGGCCCGGACAAAATCACGCCGGCCATGGCCATCGTGGCGCTTGGCGTGGTATACGGCGACATCGGTACCTCGCCGCTGTACACCATGCAGACGTTCCTCAACGGCCAAGGCGGTTTGGCGCATACGGATCGCGCCGCGGTGCTGGGCATCCTGTCGCTGGTCTTCTGGTCGATCACGCTGATCACCACCGTCAAATACGTGTTCATCGCCATGCGCATCGACAACAACGGCGAAGGCGGCATCTTCGCACTGTATTCGCTGATCCGCAAATATGGGGCATGGCTTGCGATTCCCGCCATGCTGGGCGGCGCCGCGTTCCTCGCCGATTCCGTGCTTACGCCGGCCGTCTCGATCAGCTCGGCAGTGGAAGGCTTGGAAACACTGCCGCTGCTGGAACCGATCATGAGCGAAAACAAAGAACTGACGCTGATGATCACCATTGTGATCATCGTCTGCCTGTTCGCAGTGCAGTCGCGCGGTACCGAACGCATCGGCCGCACGTTCGGCACGGTGGTCATGATCTGGTTCTCGTTCCTCGCCGTCGTCGGCTTGGTGAACCTGAGCTCCGATTGGAGCGTGCTTGAAGCGCTGAATCCGGTGTACGGCGTGGAGTTCCTCTTCAGCACCACAATGCGGCAGGCCTCGCCGTCATGGGCACCGTGTTCCTGTCCACCACCGGCGCCGAAGCGCTGTATTCCGACATGGGCCACGTCGGCCGCGGCAACATCTACTTCACGTGGCCGTTCATCAAGATCGCCCTTGTGCTCTGCTATTTCGGCCAGGGCGCGTGGATGCTCAACCATTGGGACGACACCGCGTACAACCACATGCACGGCCTCAATCCGTTCTTCGAAATGATGACCCCGTCCGTACGCTACGTGGCGGTGCTGCTGTCCGTGTGCGCCGGCGTGATCGCTTCGCAGGCGTTGATCACCGGCGCCTACACCATGGTTTCCGAAGCGACGCGACTCAACTGGATGCCCCACCTGCAGGTGCGCTATCCGGCTCGTACCCGCGGCCAGCTGTACATTCCGGTGGTCAACGCCGTGCTGTGCGTCTCCACCCTGCTGGTTTTGGCGATGTTCCGCGATTCGGAGCATATTTCCGCCGCGTACGGCCTGGCATTGACCGTCACGATGATCACCACGACGATTCTGCTGGCCGTCTACATTTGGCACGATGGCAAGCGCGTCGGCGCGGTCGTGTTCACAGTGGTGTTCCTGGCCATCCAGTTCCTGTTCTTCTTCGCTTCGATGGCGAAGTTCCTGCACGGTGGCTGGTTCACCATGCTGCTGACATTGGCGATTCTGCTGATTATGTACACGTGGAACGAAGGCACGAAGCTGGAACGCGCGCAACGCCGGCATATGCAGCCCGCCGATTGCGTGCCGGTTCTGAAGCAGCTTCATGAGGACGATTCGATTCCGTATTTCGCGGACAACATCGTCTATCTGACGTCCGATCCGGAAATGAAGCGTGTCGATACCGACATCTTCTTCTCGATTTTCGCGGACCATCCGAAGCGCGCCCGCGCATGGTGGGCGGTGTCGGTGGAAACGTCCGACAACCCGTTCACGCGCGAGTATTCGGTGGAGAATTTCGGCACGGACTTCCTGTTCCGCGTGCGTATTCGCTTGGGCTTCAAGGTGTCGCAGTCGATTCCTGCATACATCCACCAGATCATGAACGATATGTCGAAGTCCGGCGATCTGCCCAAGCAGACCACCCGCTACCCGAAGCTGGATGCCGATCCGAACATCGGACCTATCCGCTACGTGCTGATTCACAAGGCGTTGATGCCCGAGTCGAAGGTGTCCCAGAAGGGCGCGATCTCACTGCAGATCAAGTACGCGATTCGTCATTTGGCCGGCTCTCCGGTCAAATGGTTCGGACTCGCTCCCTACAATCCGCTGATTGAGATTCAGCCGCTGTTCCTCGCCACCGAGCGTCCGCCGCGTCTGAAGCGCGTGTGAAGCGGCGGCTGAATCGCAGGCTATAACCAACTCCGATAACGGCACGCGCGCGTCGAAACCTGCCGTCGCTAAAGTAATCAACCATGTGCAGATTACTTGGATTCGCGACGGCAGGCAGCAACACCAACCTCAATGGCGTGCTCGGCATGCAGAACGTGCGCGATTTCCGAAATCTGAGCGAGATCCACAACGACGGCTGGGGCGCCGCGCTGATCACCGTGCCGGACGAATCGCCATACCGTCGCGACGGCGGTGCGCCGACTCCGGAAACCGGCACCGCGATCTACAAAAACACCATCGCCGCCCGTCATGATCCGATTTTCGACGAGCTCGCCAACACTCCGGCCCGCGGCGGCTGTGGCATCTGCGCCTGGCCAGCTCCAACCTGCCGCTGATTCTTGAAAACCAGCAGCCCTTCTATGCGAACGGCCTGAGCTTCATCCACAATGGCGACATTTCTGACGACCAGGGCCGCAACATCATTACGAATCGCGCGTTCCCGGTCGATCCGAGCATCGTGCAGTCCACCGGCGGCCGTTCCGATTCCGCCATTTTCTTCGCCGTCATCCTGCAATACATCGGCTTTGGCTTCGCACTCGACGAGGCGGTGGCGCAGGCCGTGCGCGAACTGCGCAAAAGCTATCCGAAGTCCAGCTACAACTGCATGATCCAAAGCCAGGACCAGTTCATCGCCCTGTGCGCGGCCGGCCGTGAGGTCACGTCCAAGCGCATCGTCGAAATCTACGACCAGTACGGTCGTGGCGAGCAGGCGCGCGACTACCGCGTGCTGCGCTACCGTGCGCTCGGTGGAAACGACGATGCCCAGCCGAAGGGCGTGGTCGTGGCCAGCTCCGGCTTCGACCAGCGCGCCGAAGACGGCTGGACCCGTCTCGAAAACGACCAGATGATTGTGGCTTCCAACCGCACCGGCGAATTCCGCGTCCGTTCCATCTGATTTTCCGCACATAACGTCCCCGCGTATCGTGCCGTCCGCTGCGGGCAGCTGATGAATGCTCGTTTTAAGGCGGCATTCCTTGGAACATCGTTGACAAGACGGGGAAACCGTTGAATCCGTGTCCGTTCATTCGGGATTCCCCTGGTGTGGTGTATGAATCCCTTCGGCTGTTGGGAACCGTTTTGGAAACTGCGTCAGGAACCGTGTGATGGGCGTGATGGAACGTGCCTAAGATGGGCGTATGACGAACGAATCGAACGAAACAACCGAATCGAACAAGCCGACGACCGGCTATATCCCCACTCTTGCGCAAGTGGATGAGCTACATCGCAAAATCGCGCAATCGCAAGCCGCATACGACCTCATCCACGGCCATTGCGTGGTCGTGGCCGACATCGCCCGCCGCATGGCCCGCCGGCAGAATGCACTGTTCACCCGCCGCTGCACCCTGCCGACGGACGCTCCCGAAAAAACCGGCGACTTCGGGCTGGAACTGACGAAAGACAATACCGGCGAGGAATCACTCGGCATGCTGCACATGCCTGCGGTGCCGTCCACGGAAGGGCTGACCGGAGGTACCGTTCCGCCGCGGCTCATCGACGAGCATCTGGTGGTCATTGGCGGTTTGCTGCACGACATCGGCACGTATTTCCTGCTCAAGCAGGACGGTTCCGACGGCGAACCGCTCAAATTCGACGGTCCGCACTATGTTCAGCACGGGCTCAAAGGCTACGAATACTTGCTGAACGAGGGCGTTGACGAATCGATCGCCCAGTTCGCACGCAACCACACAGGTGTGGGCCTCACCCGCGAAACCGTGGAATCGCAGGGATTGCCGTTGCCCCCGGCCGACTACGTGCCGATGAACCTCGAGCAGGAGGTCGTCATGGTGGCGGACAAGTACAACAGCAAGTCGATTCCGCCGAAGTTCCTGACCGCCGAACTACACGCGCAAGGCCGCCCGTTTCGGCGAAAGCAACAAGCGCGAATGGCTGCGCCTTCTGGAACGCTACGGCGTCCTCGACGTCAAACCGCTCGCCGAGCAGTACCACATGCGCATCGCCGAGTAGCGAACCTACTTATCTCGCTTATGAATGGCGGATTTCGGTGTCTGCCGGATGCTATCTCGCTTATGAATGGCGGGTGTCTCAGAAAGACTAGGTGTTAGGGGGCAAGTTCAATCCCCTCTAAGTCTCATGCGGCAAAACCATCCGCCATCTATAAGCGAGATAGCACGCGTCGAGCGGAAAAATCCGCCATTCATAAGCGAGATACACCCGAAAATTCCTCGAAGCCTGGCCGCCGCCCGAGTTTTGCGCACTGAAAACCGCTATCTGTGGCACTTCTCTTTTCCCGCCATACATTAGGGTATAAAACAGACCCTCTAACTCACGAGGCGTCAAACAACCTGCCACACATAGCGGTTTGAGATTCCAAAGATGAAAGAATCTGCCACACGTAGCGCATGACATGTTTTTAGCGGTGTGTCACCGCAAACCAGCGCGAATCGGCACGAACCGGAATCAGCACGAAAAAAGCCTTGCGGACTGGCATGCAACACCAGTCCGCAAGGCTTTCGCCTCGCAGAACGCCGCTCGCTACTCAAGCTCCGCGCAATGCTCCATCTGATCGGCGACCTCCGGATTATCGGTCACCACAATAATCGCACGCTTACGATCCTCATCGCGCTTGGTCTTCTTCAGCAGCCCCAGCACCACGGCGGCGTCGTCACGGTTCAATCCAGCGGTCGGCTCGTCGGCAATAATCACCTCCGCCTCGCAGCTCAGCGCACGCGCGATTGCCACACGACGCTGGTCCAACGCACTCATCTTGCCCACCGGCAGACCGGAAGTCACTTCCTCGAATCCCACGCGCTTGAGCAGCTCGCGCGCAATCACCGGCTTGGGCTGCAGGAAATTGCGGTTCGACGCGTCCATGGCGTACAGCACGTTGCCTTCCGCATCAAGGTCGCCGCGCACGGCGAACCGCTGCGGAATGAAACCGATGCGGTGTCCAAGCACGTCGACCGGTGTCGCGTCGGCGAGGTTCGTGCTTTTGTGCATCACGTTGCCGCTGGTCGTCCGCATCATGCCGACCATGGTGGCCACCAGCGCCTGATGCTGTTCGACATCTTCGACATCCACCAGCACCGCGTGGGTCGCGCCGGCATGGAACGCCAGGGAAACGTCGTCGAGCACGTCACGTCCGGTTTTGCGGTTGTGCACCGTCACATGGTTGAGCGCGAATGTCGGGTTCGCCTTGAAGAAGAATGCGTCCTTCTTGCGATGATGTTTGATTTCGCGGTCGATCTGCGATGACACGCTGGTTGCGGAGTCCGCCTGTACGGTTTCGTGCTGGTCGAGCGACTGTTCGTCGTCGGTCGCGCCCAATGCGAGCGTTTCGTTCACGCGATTCGCGTTGTCGCTGGCAACGCTGTCTTCCGTGGCGATGCCTTCCGTATTTTCCGCGTTTTCTGCCGATTCGGTTGCGATGGAATCGCCTCCATCGTCATACACCACCGCGAAATCGACCGATTCGATCGACGTGGCCATATCGGTTTCGCCCGCCTCGATGTCCGCGTTTTCCGCAGCAGCGTTGTTCAATGCTTCGGTTTCGTTGTCTTTCACGTCTTTCTCGCTCATGCGTTCACCTCCGTACGTTCCGTCGACTCGACTGTTTCCTCCGGCTCGTCTGCGTTCTTCGCTTCGGCAGATTCGTTCGAATCGTCAGAACGGCCTGCGAACAGCTGACCCAAATCGAAGAATCCCACGCGCATGAACGCGATGATGCCCAGAACCAGGCAGGCGCCCAGTCCGTACCAGATCATGTTCCACACGGATGCGGATGTGATGGCCACAGCCTGTCCACCGGCCCATGCGGTGCCAAGCGGCTTGGCCAGCAGCGCGCCGGCAATCAATCCGATTGCCAGCCTGGAACGGTCATCATGAACGTTTCCAGCATGAATTGCCATCCCAAACGTCCCTTGGTGACGCCGGAAACCATCGCCATGCCGATTTCGTCACGGCGTCCACCGATCGCGGCCCACAGCACCAATGCCAGCAGCGCGAGCCCGCCGACGATCAGGGTCGCCAACAACGCCGTGCGCGCGGCCTTGGCGGCGGCGTCCAGCGGTGCGATGCGCTTCTTGTACGCATCAAGCGACGGCGATGAGATTGTGAACTTCGACGTGTCCAGCTTGGCCTTTGTCACCAGTCGCACGAACTTGTTGTATGTGGCCGGATCGGTCAGCGTGAAGATGATGTTGAGGTTCGGGATGGCCCAGCCCTTGGTGCCGGCCACATCCAGACCGCTTTGCGCGAAGTTGATGTACGACGTGTACACCACGTTCTCGCGGTTGTCTTTCGCGTATTTCGCGTCGGAACCGTATCCGGCCGGCGCCTCGCCGGTGTACTCGTAGATGCCGCGCACGGTGAATTTGTAGGTTTCGGAAGCCTTCGTCGGATTGCCGACGGTCACCTTGTCGCCCACTTTGAGATTGTTCTTCTTGGCCACTGCCTGAGAGACCAGCACGCCGTCGTTGGCCGTCTTGTAGTTCAGCTGCTTGCCCTTGACCACTTTGAACGTGCCGTAGTCGTTGATTTTCGCCGCATCGTTCGTGTAGAAGGCTTGCAACGTCAGGTTGCCGCCGGTATTGTCCTCGCTCGTGTCGCTTTTCGCCGCGATCGCCTGCAGCGACTTGCTGGCGCGCACCGGCACCGACGTGGCGAGCGTGTATTCGAACGTCAAGTTGTTCTTCTGCACCGCTTCCGCGTACTTGGTGTACATGTCCCACGTCATGTAATTGGCGGTGTAATTGGAGTCCGCGCCGTCGCGTTTCGCAGTGACTTTCGCGCTTGGCCGAATTACCGCCGAAGCTTTCTGCGATTGGTATGTTTCGTTATTCGCCTTGTCGTCGGCTCTCAGCACCGCCAGATTCACGGCGGCTGAGAACGACACCAGCAGTGCAAGCAAAGCCGTCAGCGCGGTACGCCATTTGACGCGACCGAGCGCAGCCCATGCGTTCTTGAGAACGAACATGCGGTACTTCTCCAGTTCTCTGTAGTTACGCGTCGACGCATGCCGACGCCAGCGTTGGCCGGGACGCACACAGTCAAGCAACGACAGCGAGTACGCTCACAGCGCAATGCGCCCCGTGCAATCATCCTGCCCATCCAACGTGATTGTTTTCTTGCGCAACACTGTTATACCTCTGTGTGAAGTCTGAATACTTCCTGAAAATCGAAGGTTGGATAAGCGGCGATTTTGTTCCTGCTCGCGCTCGTCTCCGCTCTACGTCCGCCTATTCTTCCCGCGTTCCGCGTCCGTCTTGCGCCATCCCGCGCATGTTCCATCCGTTTTTAGATGCCTTTCCAGCTTTTGTTGCCGCACGGTCCAGTTTTGAATTACAAAATGCAGGTGCGATTGCGATTTGTGGCTTGCTTTCGCGGCTTCGGCTACGATGGATGGCGATGAAGCAGCACAGCACAGACAATACGATTCCCACAGCGGCCGACGACGCAGTCGATGAAGCCGACAGCGCAGTCGCCGCAAGCAAGACGACAGACGAAACGACGGCTAAAACGACGGACAAGATATCAAGCAAGACAACGAACGATACTTTGCCTTTGCCTTGCGATTCCGCCGTTCCCCGCTTATCCCGCATCGCACTGCCGGTCTGTTCCGCCATCGGCGTCGCGCTCGCCGCCGCGGTCGTATGGGCCTGGTTTCCGCACGGTTCCGCCGCTTGGACGAACCCATTGCACGAAATCGACGCGCCCGCGCACTATTACTTCATCCGCAAGATCCTCGGCGAAGGCGTCGGCGCGGCCACCCACCTGTGGCCGAACGACGAATACTATCCGCCGCTGTTCCATCTGCTTGCAGCCGGCCTGATTAAGCTCGCCAGCTTGTTCGGCGTCAATCTGTCGATTTATGCAGCGTTTAACACGGTCTGGCTGGCATCATCCGGCTTGGTTTGGCCGATTGCGATTCAGCTGTACGCTTCCTATTTCACGCGTCGTCTGTCGCATTCGGCACAGTCCGTATGCTTCCCCCGATTTGCGAACGCGCGAAAGTCCTCGGCCCGCAATGTCGCGTCTGTCGTAGTTCCGCTATTCCCCGCGATACTCGCGCTCATCATCCCCCCGCTTGCCGTCGCTTCCGCCTCGCACCCCTTTCAAATGCTGGCTTCCGGTCCGCTGATCGCCTTCGGCCTGGCCACCACGCTTCTGCCGTTCTGGCTGTACACCACACTTCGCCTGCTCGACGCGCTCGCCACCCGAGAACACCTCGTCAAATGGATCATATGGTTCTTCGTCACTGCCGGCGTCTGCATGTTCGCCCATCCGCGCATCGTATTCACCTGGCTCCTGCTCATGGCCCCCTTCGTGCTGACGCGACTGCCATGGAAAGCCATCGCAGGCCTTGCTGGCGTAGTGGTTCTCGGCGCCGCCGTGTTCCTCGTATACATGATGTCCAGCTACAAATCGGACCGCTACTTCAATCCCGCCAGCTGGTTCCACACCTTCGTTCCGAACCGCACGGTTCCCGAAGCGCTCAAAATCTACGTCACCGACAATATCGGCGGCGTGCAAGGCTGGTTCATGGCCGCAATCGTGCTGATCGCGTTTGTCGTCACCGTCGCAGCCATCATCCGCCCGCAATGGTTCGCCGCCAATCGCGCCGATTCCGCTACTGTGCCCGGCGCTTCTGCGATTGACCGTGCATCCGATAGCACGTCAGCGCAACCGCACGAACAGGTTGCCGATTTTGCGGCTATGCCCGCCGATCGTAGGAATCGCAAGACTTCCGCCAGCTACCGCACTCCACGTTCCGACGCCTCGCAACTCCGCCGCGACGCGATCGCCATTCTGCTGGCCTTCTTCCTGGTCGGTCTCGTCTACGTCTGCTCGACCGCGCTGACCGGCTGGTTCCCCAACATCGTGGCCGCCGCCTGGTATCGCGCCGAAACCCGACCGCTTACCATGATTCCGTTCGGCGTGCTGCCGCTGATCGTCTTCGCCGCCGTCGTATTGTTGCGTGCCGGCCGTCTGCCGAACGTCACGAAAATCATTGCGATTGTTCTGCTTGCGGCGCTCGCCATTTCCTGCCAATTCGGCAATACTGTTCGTTCCGCCCTGTCGGATGCCGTCTATGCGAATATGACGATTGACGATGCGCGGCCGGACGAGCAGCTCACTGCCACGAAGGAGAAGATTCTCAAGAAGGTGGTGAAGGAGACTGGTACCGATTCGGTGGTGGTTTCCGATCCGCTGAACGGTTCCATGTATGCGACGGCGATGTACGGCGCGGATATGCTGTTCCCGATTTACAACGCGAAGGCCGAGAAGAATGGTGCGATTTTCGGACAGACGGAGAATGCGTTCGCGTCGGGCGACGGCAAGGCGCTGACGAATACCGTCTGCCCGCTGAGCGCGGATGGCGATGCATACTTCCTGAGCATGGGCGGCCAGGCGCCGAGCCTGCAGATGTTCACGTTCAAGCAGCAGTACGATACGTTCCACGATCAGAAGCTGATCGACCAGTACGCCAAAGATGGCACGATGCGCAAGGTTCAGGATTATTCGAATATGGCTTCATATGCGAAGGGCTGGGCGTTGTACCAGTTCAACTGCCAGTGATCACGTGTGTTGCGTGGCTGCGTGGCGTCGAAATGGGCGATTGGGAGAACAAGAGGCTCTGATTTGTCAAGTTTCGACACGCCGATGGAACGTTGGATTTCCAACGGTTCGCGCGTTGTTCATGCGGCCCGGGTTGCGCGGATCGCGATCGTGCTGTAAGTTTATCTCTTGCTGCCGCTCAGCGAGTGGTCCGGATGGTTCCGGTCCGCGAGGTGGGTGAGTGGTGGTGGTTTGAGAA
>ENA-OQIG01000039-OQIG01000039.1-human-gut-metagenome-genome-assembly--contig:-NODE-39-length-74153-cov-16.278146_pt1 | contig 74153 bp, 69 predicted proteins | sample MGYA00242576_ERZ504741 | MGnify/ENA primary metagenome ERZ504741 (study PRJEB26092, sample SAMD00036436) | human gut metagenome | host: Homo sapiens | study: EMG produced TPA metagenomics assembly of... | reverse complement strand
TGTGATACCATTCAGCTGGAAAAGTATCGTTATCTTTTTCAATGCGCAAAGGAAAGCAATGATTTTGATTCATTTATGAAATTCGCAGTGTAGTTTTGTGCAATTTTTCAAATTTGCTCATTTATAGTTTTAAAATATATTTTTTCTTTCTGCTGCTTTTCAAAAAGCTTCATACGCATGAAAAATAGAAAATATAATTTTAATTGGCATTTCTAAATGAATATCCTTTTGCCTCCTGATTATTTTACCATAAAACCACTTATTGTATAGACTCCCTTTTTAAATATCATATGTAAGATAAGACAACATTGCAGAAGCATGCTGACCAGAATCATCTGACAAATCAAACATGTTTTCCTGATTCTGAGCATCAAATCCTGTACTTCTCACATGATGGTCCCCACTTTCCATAGCAAGATTAAATCCTGTAATAAAATGAACCGGCTGTTTCTTTAATTCCTCAAAATCCTTATGTGGAATCACGATCGTCTTCTGGGTGGATGTTTTCTTTCCATTGTTGCCCGAATTATCGTAAATATAACTTGTTCCTTTTTCTGAATTTACCTAATAACCAGACACATGATGATCTCTGCCATCTGCATATGCTATTTCAAATGTATCTATCGCACCAATCTTCACTCCATCTTTTGGAAGTTCTGTTGTATGTGGATATGCAAGCACGTTGAACCTTATTTTCAGATCTCCCTTTGGATACTTCATAAAATGACCTGATGAATCCCGCATATACATGTCTGCATGAAAAATAATCGTATCCGCCCTTTCTTTCAATACATTATACCGGATATTTAACCCCATATCTTTTACATGGTGATCCTTATCCGGATATTCAAAATGAAACATGTCAAATCCCAAAATAATATTTTCCGTTTTTGTCTCAAATGGCAACGTGATAAAATGGGATGTTGTCATAACTGAAGACTCCTGATGTTTCCAGCTAAATGCATCTACTTCTCTGCTTTTGATTACGCACTCCATGTTTCCAATCCTCCTGTTAGAATCATTCACCCTGTACAATTATGAACACCACTTATATTTAAATTTTAACATAAAACATTTGATTTTCCATTAAATTTTCACAATTTTCATACTGATTGAGTATCAATTATTACTGGAAATTAATCAGTCCGCTGAACTACTATACGTTATGGATTGACTTCATTACACTGTATGTTTATCTTCAGTTTTCTCTCTCATTGACATTTAATCCAGTTTTTGATATCATACTACTTGTAAAAAACAAACTTTACTTGCATATAATTACATAAAATGATATTTAAAACTGGTTTTTGAGGTATTTATGAAAAAATTATCTATGGATAAACTGGTGAACACAGTTATCAACGAAAGAAAAGCAAAAGGACTTACTCAGGTTCAGCTTGCTGAAGCAACAGGAATCAACCGGGCAATGATCGGAAGACTGGAAAATTCTGATTATATTCCTTCTATTGATCAGCTGCAGCGTCTTGGGGAAAATCTTGGATTTGAAGTGACGGATCTGTTTGTCGAAGAAGAGGAAACTCCTAAAGATATGGTACTAGATAAGAAGTATCGTATTGCGGTAGCCGGAACCGGATATGTGGGACTTTCTATTGCCACGCTGCTTGCACAGCACAATCACGTAACTGCAGTTGACATTATTCCGGAAAAGTAGAGCTGATCAACAACAAGAAGTCTCCGATCCAGGACGAATATATCGAGAAATATCTGGCTGAAAAGGAACTGGATCTGACTGCAACGCTTGACGGAGAAGCTGCATATAAAGATGCTGACTTTATTATCATTGCAGCACCGACTAATTATGACAGCAAGAAGAATTTCTTTGACTGCTCTGCTGTGGAAGCAGTGATCGAACTTGTCCTGAAGGTAAATCCGGATGCATGATGATCATCAAATCTACGATCCCTGTTGGATATACTGCGTCTGTCAGAGCAAAATACAATACGAAGAATATCATCTTCAGTCCTGAATTTTTGCGTGAGTCAAAGGCTTTGTATGATAACCTGTATCCGTCCCGCATCATTGTGTCCTGTGATGAAGAATCTGCCGAAAAAGCACATCTCTTCGCAGCACTCCTGCAGCAAGGTGCAATCAAAGAAAATATTGATACCTTATTTATGGGATTTACGGAAGCAGAAGCTGTAAAACTCTTTGCCAACACGTATCTGGCACTTCGTGTTTCTTATTTCAACGAACTGGATACTTACGCAGAGTCCAAAGGATTAAATACACAGGAGATCATCAACGGTGTCTGCCTGGATCCTCGTATCGGAACTCATTATAACAATCCTTCTTTTGGATATGGCGGATACTGCCTGCCAAAAGATACAAAGCAACTCCTTGCCAACTTCCAGGATGTGCTCAGAATATGATGTCTGCGATTGTTGAATCTAACAGGACAAGAAAAGATTTTATTGCGGATCAGGTACTTCATATGACTGGATACTATGATTATTACAATCGTGGTGAATTTGCTCCTGACCAGGAAAAACAATGTGTTATCGGTGTGTACCGTCTTACTATGAAATCAAACAGTGATAACTTCCGTCAGTCTTCTATACAGGGTGTTATGAAACGAATTAAGCCAAAGGGGCTACAGTAGTAATCTATGAGCCAACACTTCCTGAGGAATCTACCTTTTTTGGAAGCCGTGTTGTGAATGATTTAAAAGAATTTAAGAACATCTCTCAGGCAATCATTGCAAATCGATATGATTCTTGTCTGGATGATGTAAAAGATAAAGTCTATACACGTGATTTATTCAGACGTGATTAAGCAGAAAAAGTCAGGGAATTTTTATCAAGATTCCCTGACTCTTTAAATATTGGTAAATGTTCAACCTTGCTTTTTACAAACTTAGTTGAAGTCACTGTGAATCTTTTCATGGAATAATACTTTCCATTTTAATATTAACATTTATGTAAAGTCCAGATACTTACTAATTTTCAGCAATCCAAGGCCGATATTCTTTTCCCTCAAGAATATCAGCAATTCTTTTACATGCATCTCCATCACCATAAGGATTCCATGCTTTAGCCATAGCATCATACGCTTTTTGATTTTCAAGAAGTTCTTTGAAATTTCTATAAATTACCTCTTCATCTGTTCCTACAAGCCTAAGCGTTCCAGCTTTCACCCCCTCTGGTCTTTCCGTTGTATCTCTCATTACAAGAACTGGACGACCATAAGAAGGAACTTCTTCCTGAATTCCACCTGAATCAGTTAAACATAGATGGCATCTTGCCTCAAAATTATGGCAATCAAACACTTCAATTGGTTCAATAATATGAATCTGATCACATCCACTAAGTTCCTCATCAGCTGCCTTTCTTACAACAGGGTTCATATGTATTGGATAAACTGCCTTGCATTCTGGATGCTCATCAAGAACACGGCGTATTGCACGAAACATATTGTGCATTGGCTCACCAAGGTTTTCTCTTCTATGCGCTGTTATAAAGATAAGTTTTCCATCTCCAACCCAATCAAGTTCTGGATGAGAATAATCTTCCTTTACTGTGTGCTGCATTGCGTCAATTACAGTATTACCTGTGATAAAAATCTTTGAAGGATCTTTTCCTTCCTTCATCAAGTTATCTGCTGCCATTTGAGTCGGTGCAAAGTTATACTGAGAAATAATGCCTACAACCTGGCGATTGAATTCTTCCGGATACGGAGAATAGATGTTATAGGTACGAAGACCAGCTTCTACATGACCAACCGGAATCTGAAGATAAAAACAAGCTAAAGCAGTTACAAATGTTGTGGAGGTATCTCCGTGCACAAGTACAACATCCGGTTTCACTTCTTCAAGAACCTCTTTAAGTTTCTCCAAAATGCCTATTGTAATATCAAAGAGTGTCTGCCCCTGTTTCATGATGGAAAGATCATAATCCGGAACAACATTAAACGTATTCAAAACTTGATCTAGCATCTGTCTGTGTTGACCAGTTACACACACGATAGTTTCTAAAGACTCTCTCGACTTTAACTCGTTTACTAATGGGCACATTTTTATTGCTTCCGGTCTCGTACCAAAGACCAACATAATCTTTTTCTTGTTCATTATCGGATCTCCATATTCATATAATTATACTAATCTAATATCGACAGGCATACGCTCTGATCGAGTTGTTTTACACGAATCAGGTATGTGCCCACACCTATAAACAAAATAAAAACTTCTGATTTATTAATTCCTACTTTTTTTCTTATTTTTTTTTCTTGTGAGCCGGCTAAGGATGCACTCAACGGAATTGCTCCAATTCCCTTATAATACAAAGCGTTTAATACACTCTGTGCATACATTCCTCCATCTATATATGGTTGAAAAAGTTCCCTATTCTTTTGAAAAGCTCGAACATCACATGTAATCATGACTAGTTTATCAATTTCATGACCAAATCCTCTATTACCATTTTGATTTTCTAAAATTGTATCTATTGCATCCTTGCTTTCAACTATTCTAATTACCCACCCTTGTCTATTACATGCCGAAGGAGTATACTGCGCTATCTGAATTGCCTCCCTAAGAAGTTCAACATCTACTGCTTCTGAACCAAAATGTCTAATACTATGTCTACTCTTAATAAAATTCTCATAATTAAGTGTCTTCAGCTCTTCTTGAGTAATTGAAGCAATCTCTATGGTTCCACCCAGTCCGTTCGGATTACCTGGAATACTTTTAATTCTTGACTCCAAAATAGCATCACTAACTCCAAATTCCAAATTTTTTTTAATATACTTGTATAAACAATCTAATGCAGTTTCATAAAAACATTCCTTGATGTCATATTTTTTTGAATACTGTTCTAATGTAACAATCAATTTATCAATATTATCCTTTCCAAATCCAGGACGATAATCACTATAAGATAAACCCTTTTCAATAGTGTGATATAATCTAATGATTGATGCCCTATATTGTTCAACGCTATTACATTTCGTATCCTCAAAACTGTATTTAAGATGTTTTAAATAATTATTAATACTGTATAATAATGGGGTATTCCCATTAATCACATTGTATATCTTTTCAATAAATATCATAAATATAACCTCACAATTAGAATAAAAGTTCTTTAATATATCTTAATTCATTATTTCTCCACGAAAACAGGAAAAATACAATATTAGGAATTATTATACAAACTGCTAAACGTTCAGCGATGCCTAAATAGTTAACTGGAAGACCTTTACAAATGTAAAATGTAGGAATTATTGCAATAATAGTATATATCCCAAATTTTAATATTGAAATAATATTGATAAATGCCTTCTTTCTAAATAAGTTATGAAACAAAACATAATTTGCCCAAGGTATCGAAATTAAAAATGCGAGTATTGTCGACAAAACAATCCCATATATGCCTACAATTTGCACTAATATAATATTACTTACCAAATTTACTACCATCGAGACATATGGCCTATATCTATCCTTATTCCACAAACCAGCAGCATCTTTAAAAGTCAAAACAGTTCTCTGGATTTCGTAAATATAAAAATATACAACCATCAATATTACAAAAGTAAGCCCAAAAACCATTTTTTCTCCTGCCCAAACCAACATAAATGGCTCATAAATACAGAGAAAACAAACTGAACAAACACCAACGATCCAATAATTGATAAAACTTAATTTTCTAAATAACATATAATTTTCATCAATATTATCGGAAACAATTTTATTACCTATTCCAGCAGTCAATGATCCATAGATTACAGCAAGAAAACCACTAACAGCATTCATGATATAGTAGTAGTTTCCATATTTTGCAGTATTTGTAAGTCCTAAAAAAGACGAGATTATTACAATATCTACCGAATGAACAACAATGCTATTAAGTTTTGTTCCAAAAAGTCCAAATATCTTTGTTTTAATTTCTTGTTTAACCGAATCATCAATAGTACCTTTGCAATGAATATCTGGGTATTTTTTTCCTACAATATATGCATTTATCATATTGGTAAAAATAGTTCCTACAATCGGTACCATAGCATATATATAAAAATCCCTAAAGAAATACAATACAAAGATCTGACCCACTTGAACAACTATACTTGTAATCGTAGCTACATTGTTTATTATATCCATTCTTTGGTGTGCTGATAATAGGCTTTGTTTATATCCTTGAAAAAAGTAACTTATAACTGAATTGATGAGAAACAAATAGTATAAAATATATACATTTATTCCATCTGGTGATTCTCCATTCATTAAATGGGGAACTAGTGGTAAAATTATTGTTCCAATTACAAGGATAATAACTCCAATGACAGTATACATTTTCTTATAGTAATAAAGCAGGGCACAGATTTCTGTCTTATTATTCTCTGCAATAGGTTTATACATTGCATATACAACAGCTGACCCTATTCCAAGTTCTGCCAAACTTAAAAAACTCAAAATAGATGAAAATAAAGTTCCAACACCTAAAAATGTAGCTCCCAGCAAGTATAGTATTGCCGTCCTTGTTAAAAACGGTAAAAACAAAGTGATTATTTTATTTACTATACCAAATACTATATTTCGTTTTGCATTCTTTGTTCTACTATCCATTTATATCAATTATCCTCTCACTTCAAAAAGATCATTTAATATATTAAAGCAATTATCCTTTTGAATATCAGGCAATTTTCGAGATAATGCTTTTTGATACTCTAGATAATTACAATCTAAATCATCTAATTTCAAAATCAAATCTTTATCTAACATGTTCTTTCGCGTATCAATAACTAAATCATCTTGGTTAAATAAACTTGCCAGCTCCTTGTATTTTGTAGCCCATCCCAATATTAAACATGGAACCTTGTTTCTATAGGCATGGACAATTGAATGATATCTTGAAGCTATAATGTAATCAAAGTTCTTTACTATTTGATCATACTCATAACAATTAAAATCTTGATCGGTGAAATGTAAATGAGAATCATTAATTCCTTCAATGATTTCCTCACAATACTTCTTATCCGTTGATGAATGATAAAGAATATACACTTCTTTTCTTTCTCTTTAATAATTCATTTACAATAAGTCTGTATAATAACAGTATTTCATTCTGCCTTCCTTGTGTCTTATTCATCGAGTTAGGTATTAATGCAACTCGCTTCTCACCAACTATTTCAATTTCACTTATTCTTGGAACCTCTTTGAATACATCTTTCAAATTAACACCTTTATTTTGCAACACTAAATCTGAAGAAAGTATAAGATTACTTGATGGACAAATCCTCTTTACATATTCATATCCTTCCCTTTCTCTAGCAAATACCGCATAAGGATATTGTAAACTATCGCCAATAAATTTTATCATCTCTTCTTTTTTAGTATCATACTCAAATGGTCCAAAAGATTGTGGCATAACTAAAACAGGAATATTATACTTAATTCCCTCTCCAATCGTATTTATCAACATCATGTTATACTCTATACTGAACTGAGAAGAGAGGCAGAACCCACTTATATCAATAATGCAATCTGTGTTAGTAATCACCTTTTGATATTTTAATAAGTCGCTAAATACATAGTCTTTCCTTAAAACAAATCTTGCAGCGTTTTTTGCAATTAAATAAAGTTTATTTAATATACCTGGCTTAGTTAAAAACAAGTCCTGATGATTTCTCATCACCTTAAATTTCAAATTCTTTTGATCATATAATTTATAATCATCAACTGGTAATACCCAAACATCAGAATCTGGAAATCTTTTCCTTATTTCTGAAACAGTGATTATTAACATTGATTGAGCACCTTTATTAGTAAAATTTCCTCCTGTAATTAAAAAAGTCTTACTGTGCATTAAAATCCCCCTCTTGATGTAACGCCTTTACAATACGGAAATAATAAGTAATATTAGAAATAAAACACCAAGGTTTTACCAAACAAGCACGTTTATAGTTTCTCATCGCGTATTCTTTATTACCACTTACTGCGCAATTATAAGCATAATTAATTAAACAAAACCAATAGTCTGTTCTATTATTTTTAAAATACTCAATATTCTTTTCTATTATTCTTTCACGTCCTGCAATAATTTTTTCAATACTTTTTGTTATTTGTTCTCCTTCATGAATATGATAGATAACCAAAGGCTCCTCTACATAATCAACAAGATACTCTTTGCTAACACGTAGCCACACATCTAAATCTTGGCATGAAAGCATTTTCTCGTCAAAATAGCCGACACGATCTAAACATGAACGACGCAATAATGGAAATGATGCACCTCCAATATAGTTTTCATGAGTCAATTCAGAAAATACTTTTCCCTTTATGTATCGAGTATTAGCAACTTCTTTTTTCCCAGTAGCGTCATGGTAAAAATAACATCCACAATAGATCAGACCAGTATTTTCAGAACATTCTTCAAATTTTTTTATCTGCTTTTCTAATTTTGTTTCAACCCATTCATCATCATCGTCTAAAAAAGCAATATATTCACCTTTCGACATCTCTGCACCTGTATTTCTTGCTATACAAGCTCCTCTATTTTTTTCGTGTTGTACATAATGAATTCTGCCATCCTCCGCATAGGAATCAAATAGAGCTTGCACACTATCACGTAAATCATATGTTTCAGGACTATCATCTACGACATACAATTCCCAATCAGTATACGTTTGCCTTACGATGCTATCAACTGCACGCTTTACTATTTCTGGTGATCTTTTACATGTTGATAAAATTACACTTATCATTTTAACCTCTTAATACAATTATTTATTTTTTACTATTTCTGTTGCTTTAATCAGATTCTTCTCTGAACCTTTATGACTAATTATTTTTGCTGGAACTCCCGCTATAGTAATATTGTCTTCAGAAAAACTCTTTGTTACCACTGCCCCAGCTCCTATTGCAATGTTATTAGCAATTGTAACTTCGCCTATAATTTTTGCCCCGCTTCCAATAAATACATTATCTCCAATAATTGCAGCGTTTTCATGGCCGTCCGTCGCTCCAATTGTAACACCTTCATGAATTCGACAATTACACCCTATTCTTGCATTACCGTTAACAATTATATTACCTGCATGAGCAATACTTAAACCAGGACCGAATTGGTTAAGCCATATCTCAATATTTAATTTGAAACCTAACTTTTTAAATTTGTAATACCAATACAAATACATTGTTTTTTGTATCAAATTTCTTCTATTTGAATAGTATCTGCCTTTCTCAGTGCAATCTCATATTTCCAAACATAATCAAACAATGATGGCCATTTTTTATTTTCTGGAACCATCAAAGCAACTTTATCGCACTTCAAATAGTACACTAATTCATCCTTTGTTTTTATCATACAAATTGTATCTCCATTTTTCAAACTACCTGCTCAGTACTTCAATTCTGCTTTTTCTGACAATTGCAGGGTTTCCACCCACAATCGCGTATTCTGGCACATTTTTTGTAACCACTGATCCTGCACCAACAATAGCGTGACTACCAATTTTCACTCCCGGCAATATTATTACATTTGACCCTAACCATACATCATCTCCAATGATAACCGGTTTTGTTTCACTTTCCCCCTGTTGGTTCATTGGAATATCTATTCTATCAAACCTATGATTCACTGTATGAATTACACAATTTGGCCCCATCATCACATTATCACCAATAAAGCACTCTCCGTGAACGGCACAATTCACACCGATGCCTGAATTATTACCAATTGAACACTTTGACGAAAATAGAACACCTTTTTCAATATTAATGTTTTTCCCAGTAGTTCTCATGATTTTTGATGCACACCAACCTCGAATTGCTTTTTGCCCCAATTGAATATGTGCATATGATGCTGGAAAATGCACATATATTTTATATATTCCGTATGCCAATATCGTACTAATCTTCATTTTAATAATCATCAATCGTAGAAACTAAATTCTCCAATTGCCTCCTTGCATTTATATTTGGATCGTAATTTTTTAAAATTTCAAAATTAAAATTCAGTTTATTCGTAATTGCTTTCTCCAACAAATCAAGCAGTCCTTCTTCCGAATTATCGCATACAAATCCTATATGTTTACTTTCTACTAACTCTTTTGCTGAAGTCGTTTGCGTTGTTAGCACAGGTACTCCTAATACTGCCGCTTCAGCATACACCATAGGGGCGGCTTCATGGATAGAAGGTAATAGAAAGTAATCAGCAACTGTAAAATATGGATACGGATTATCCTTTTGTCCTACCATCTCAATATTATGGTCTAGACCATACCTCAGAATATCTTCTTCTATGCACCCTCTATTCGGTCCATCACCAACAATAATCCATTTAAAACAATCTCCGTATTTTTTTGTAATTTCGCTATTACTCCAACACACCTGTGAATACCTTTTTCCTCAGACAATCTGCATACTGAAGTGAACGTAAGCCTCTTATCTTTTTCTATCTGATACTCATTTGCCTTTTTTAATATAGTGTTCACATCTGCAAAATTTTCTTGAACTAGGACTGGAATTGATATATCAGGAAAACAATCCAGAAAACTGCATTTGCATCCTTCAGAAACACACAACGCCACATCCATTTTTTCATAATCAATTATTTGTTTCTTACTGTATCCACCATAATTATTATAATCACAATGAATATACACTGCCTTCTTTTTGGCACTTACACAATCTGATACAAATTGTCTACCCCCTGGAGTCAATGCTTTTCGTGACAAATCATGGCAATACGCAATTGCAAGATCATACTTCTGTTCTTTTAATTGCATACCCATAAATAAAATATTTCTAGCAATATTTCCTGAAAATAGTTTTGAAACCAATACTAGACATGCTCTACTCAAAGCTTTAAATATCGATTTCATTCTTATTTTTTCTTGTGACACACCAAGGATACATAATCTGTCAGCACCATCTATAACTCTAATATATGATGGTATTTTATTGTAGTTTATACTATCTCTATCGAATACTAATAAATCACATTCTACTTTTTCTGGATTTATAGATTGAAGAAAATTATATAGCGATGTGGTAATGCCACCTGTTGTTAAATTATCAATCACTAGTAAAAGTCTCATATTTTCGCCCCGTTATAAATCTTTTTGATATGTATACAAACAACAAACCCCATACAGTTGTTCTTATTCCCCCGCCAAATACATCTCGAACCCAGTATAATATTGAAACAATAGCTGGAATATAATAACTCAGCTTAATAAACTCCTCACTGGCTGTAAGAGCTTGTGATTTTTTATTAATAATACCTATGCCAAGACCAAGAATGAATGATACTATTACTGATCCCACTCGTCCAAAATTGAAGAGTATTTCTGCAATCAACGATCCTCCGATGTTTTGGTATAATTCTGTCACCATACCAGCTCTTTTGAGTTGAACAGCAAAATTTCCCAATTCCGTTATCCAACCAGCAACGCCTCCGATATTTGGTATAATTGCACTACAACTATATAACAATGACGTACCATAGGTTGGTGCGTAATTATTTAGCCATAGAGAATCAACACAAATTGCGGTATACCCTGTATTTCCATATTCCCTTAAAGATTCAACGAATATATTTTTTTCTTTTAACACCCACTTAAACGTATCTGTAAATGAAGTAAGTGCTTGAGCTCCTACTTGAGCTCGGCTATATACAATAGTAAATAGAAATGCCAAAAACAAATATGCTAACGCAACTAATACCACTACCTTTAGAAAACCAATTTTTCTCTTGTATGTCTTAACATAGAAAAAAACAAGAATACAAACATAAACAACATTTTCACTACGTCTTCCACTAAGCATAAGCAATAAATAATACGTACATATAAGAACCAATGCCCTCATTTGTTTATGCTCATCATACTTCAATGACACAATCAACAAACAAAAACCTATAATAGAAAGGTTTCCATATACAACTATAAAATTTGGAATAGAAGACAGCCAAATTACTCCTATTCTCTCACCTTGCGTAATTGCTATAACAAAGAAAATTGCATCAATTACTACCTTTACAGGAAATGAAAGACCAATCATCATAAGGGCTTTTCTCCTAAACAAATCATAATCAATCATTTTTGCTGAATTACTTAATACATAGAATCGTTCTATTTTACGCTTGCTACTAATCATTATACCCCAAGCCATTACCGAGTAGATAACAGTAATCAATCGCATTGATTGAACACAGTTTTTTTCAGAGAAATATAATAATGTTATCTGTTGATTATGCGTTAATTCTGGAAAAAAACCCAAAAGTATAATCTGGCCAAAGTGAAAGACATATAACAAGATTAGAAATAATGTAGAAAAATTCAGTATTTCTCCTGTTACTTTTAAGTTAAAATAAAAGAAAACGACCAGTTGCAGAGTACTTGCTACCGCTAATAAAAAATACCCATTTGTTTCAAAACTGATAGCACTCATACAAACCAGAAAAACTATCTGAAAAATTGAGTATCCAAATTTATATTTATTCACCATAATAACCATCACCTTTAAGAAGTTTCCTGTATGAACTTCTTAAATTTCTCCTGATAATCCTTGAATTCTTTTTCTATTTTATCTATAAAACTTTGTCGCATTGTCGATGGGTTTTCTTTATACTGTATATACCACGTATAAATATCATCGGCTAAATTATTATTGTTCAAATCAACTACATATCCAAGATTATATTTTTTCACAACATCACTCATATAAGTATTGTTTGAGACAAGAATCGGCTTATCTAAGTACGCAGCGTAATATAATTTATTAGATAATGCAGTGCTAACCTCCATGGTCTCATTTCCATAAATATTATTTATCAAATCTGTTTTTTGGTAAAAAAACGCTGTTTTCTCAAATGGAAATCTACCCTCAAAATCAACATTTCGAATTCCATTAGTTACACAATAGTCTCTTATCTTTTCCGATTCGGTTCCATAAAATTGGATTCTGAATCTTTCATCATTTTTTAAAAGGTCCAGAAGTTTGATATTAAGATTATAATATCTTACATTTCCAATAAAGCTAATTCTTATACACGAATCTTGAACAAAGGTTGTATTTTTAACATTATTAATAGTGTCATAATCAACATTATGAGTGACACAATAATTTCTCATTTTTGGCAAAAACTTCAAAAAACCTCTAGAAGAAATATCACAACAATATGCAGAATTTATGGCTTTTCCAAGCATTTTTTTGTACAACAAAATATTCTCAAACGAATAATCTCTGATATCAATCCAATACTTATTACGATAATGTTTGGATAAAAAACCTGCTAATAACGCAGCCGTACCTGCCGAAGTATCCAATAATACAATTTTTTCATATTTATTTTTCACTATATTTTTTTTCACAAAGTGAAAAATCCAATGTATTTTAACACCTTTTTAGGGTCTCTGTTATTGGCAATATCTTTCACATAGTAACTAATAATTTGTCCTCTGCACTTCTCATCTATCAAACTTCTATTCCAAATAATAATGTCATAATCCATATTCATCTCTTCGAACATTTTTTCATAAACTTTAAAATACGGTATGACATATAAATTACACGGTAAAACTAAACATATTTTATTCATAGCTGATCCCCACACTGTTATTTTCTGAGCATTTTAGTAAACACAAACAACCTAATCTTCTTCGGAACTAAAGCAACAAAAAGCTGTACACCAACTGTTTTATAATAGTCCCATTTACTGATATATCCTGTATCAAGAATCTTCTTTCTTCCGTTCTTATACTTTTTAAAATATGCCCATCCACCACGACGCTCGATCATGGCATATCCGGTTCTTGCATATACTAAGTAATCGTCAACATTCGCACAATTAGCTCCGGCGATAAGCATACGTATCCACAGCATATCATCTTCCATAAGCGGACAATGCTCATAATTACCAGCTCTAAGAACAGTACTTTTTTTATACATAACCGTCATGTGATTAAATGCACTCCTCTGCTTCTGATACTCTGCAATGTCATTGTGAGTAATTGGTACCACTCTCTTCGAAAGCACATCATCGATATCTCCTTCAAATTCAATAATGTAGCTACCGCAAATATCTAAATCCTGATTTTCCATGAATATCTGAAGTTGCTTTTCAAATCGATCTTCTCGTGCAATGTCATCGGTATCCATACGAGCAATTAATTCATATGTGCATGCTGGTACACCGTCTGCAAGCGCCAAACCAAGCCCTTTATTTTTCTCATTTTCAACAGTCTTTATCCATCCAGAATGCAGGCTCTTATATTTCTCAACCGTTTTTCTTAACTCATCTGAAATTGCCCCATCATATACAATCACAATCTCACTCGGCAGTACAGTCTGGCGCAGAATACTTTGCATACATTCATCAAAGTATTCTGCTTTTTCTTTTATATAGAGTGACATCAGCACTGAAAACTTTGGATATTCCATTTCGTCACCCTCCTTATTCATATTCTTTTCCCAGAACCACAAAAACAGTCCTGAACATTGTCGCAATCTCACTCAAAAATGAAAACTTCTTAATGTTCTCAAGGTTGTACTTCATTTTACCTGGAAGAACATCTTCTATATAAACTCTATCCACATCATCTGCTACATCTAATAATTGAGCTTCATCTTTATACCTAATAGATGCTTCGCTTGTAATACCTGCTGGAAGAAGTAATGTGGCCAAATACTCTGGTTTATATTTTTCTACATACTTCACAGCTTCTGGTCTAGTTCCCACAAAACTCATATTTCCACTAATCAGATCTAATACTTGAGGTAATTCATCCAAACGACAACCTCTTAATTTGGCTCCGACCTTTGTAATACGGCTATCATTACCAACTGTCACAGTGGCTCCTATTCTATCTGCATTATTCACCATTGTACGAAATTTGTGAATCTTAAAGTGTTTTCCATATATAGTAACTCGTTCCTGTCGATAAAAAACAGGACCTTTGGAGTCAAACTTTATCCATACAGCAATAACAGCCATAGGAATAGCCAATAAGACAAGTAAAATTAAGCCACCTATTAAATCCATTAATCTTTTTAGAACAAGACTTACTTTTTTTCTTTTTAAAATATCATAATACGGCCTAACTTCGTCACTTCTCATAAAATCAGGCAATTCATCCCATTTTTTTAGCATCACAAACTCTCCTGCTTTAGATGTATTCTTTCACTACATCCCTGAAATTTTTGATAATGTAGTCAACATCTTCATCATTAAGTTTTGTATGAAGAGGAAGTGTAATTAGGTTCGCATAGTAATCATAAGAATTTGGAAAATCTTTAATATCCCATCCCATTTCCTTATATGCAGTCATCATTGGGAGTGGTTTGTAATGAACATTTGTACTTACCCCTCGCTCAGCTAGCTTAATGATAATCTCTCTTCTAACTTCATCATTAATCCCCGGAATGCGAGTCAAATATAAATGATTTGAGGATTGAAAATCTTCTCCACTATGAACTAAATGTTTTACCCCAAGTTCATCACACATTGCATCGTATTTTTTTATAATATCACTACGTCTTGCAAGCATTCCCGGATATCTGTCTAACTGTCGAAGTCCAATGGCAGCCATGATATCTGTCATATTGCATTTATACCAAGGACCTACGATGTCATATTCCCAAGCACCAAGCTGAGTTTTCACAAGAGCATCTTTACTTTGTCCATGTAAACTGTATAATTGGAACTGTTTATAAATCTCCTCAGTATCAATTCCTTTGATATCTCTCCAAGTACTTGCTCCCCCCTCTGCTGTAGTAAAGTTTTTCACAGCATGGAATGAGAAATCACTGAAGTCAGCAATCTCACCAGCCATCTTTCCATTTCTGCTTGCCCCCAACGCATGAGCACAATCAGCGAACACAATTACCCTACCGATAGACTGCTGAATTCTTGCCCCAAGGCTATCACCTTCTTTAGCTCTAAACAAATGTTTCTTGCTCTCAACAGCAGCATACAATTTATCGTAATCACAAATGATACCGCCCAAATCTACCGCTACAACTGCTTTGGTTTTTTCAGTAATTACCTCTGCAACTTTATCGTAATCCATTTCAGTGCTATCTTTTTGACTATCTACAAAGATTACTTTTGCCCCACAATGAATTGCTGCTGAAGCACTGGCAGTATATGTATATGAAGGTACTATTACTTCATCTCCATCCCCGATACCACAAATTCTAAAGTTTAATTCTTCCGCTGCTGTTGCAGAATTTAAGCAAACTGCTCTTGAAGTATGACAATACTCTGCAAGTCTTCTTTCCAATTCTTTTGTTCTCGGTCCAGTTGTAATCCAACCAGAGCGAAGCGCCTCTGCAACTTCAGCAATCTCTAATTCGCTAATATCCGGAGGCTAAAGGGAATATTTCTTTTTAAAATTTCATTTTTTGTATCAATATTGGACATCTTTTTTACTCCTTATAACTTTAAAATCTTTATATCTATAGAATCCATATCATAAGTTGAAATATTATTACCATTGACTTTTGGCATAGTTTAGTATATTTCTATAACCTCGAAATCCACATAAACTAAGAACTTCTGCTTTGTTGTCCCTTTTATATCACCATCACTTTCTTCCCCTCTAATCCCCCATGCCCAACCTTTAATACAAATACTTCAAACTGATTTTTTTCATTAAACATAATCTCATCCCTCCATAGAAAAAGGACTCCCTCCATCGGAAATCCTACAACTTTATCCCTATCAATATTTCTCGTTTCTTTTCAAATAACTCCATTTCGATCATCACATATCGCAGCCTCAACTTTTTCTTGACAATCCAATCCACATAATGTCTGAGCGGACCTTCTGCAGTAAGAATCTCTTTTTCTTCATTCACCGTCACTTTTGACAATCTCACAACGTCCTCCGGATCTTCATCCAGAAGATTCTCAAGAAATTCTCTTTCTTCCTGAGAGACAGTTAAAAAGATATCTTCTTCTGACCGGAGAAGTTTTGTAATCTGAGGAATTGCTTTTAATTTTGTGTATACCTCCTCTGGCTGGTCAGTACTGATGAAGAGATACCCCGGGAACATCGTTTCCAGATGAACAATACACTGCCCATCTCGTCTCCATACCCGTTCTCGTCTTATATAGAAACAATCTTCAAAAAACTGTCTGCTCAGTTCTTTGTCGATCACATTCTTTGTCTCTTCTTCTTTTCCCGTCACTACTTGGATTACATACCACATACTATCTCTCCTAAAAAAGAGTGTGCTTCGCCATTTCGCGATACCTGACCCCGAATTCTGTTTCCGTTTTACATCAGATTCCCGAATGGCAGTCTCTACTGTCATTCGGGAATAATCGGATGTATTTATTTCTGTCCATTCTCTGCTGTCTTTCCACCCAGCAGCCTTTCATACACTTCGCCTTTTTTCTCGCTGCCGTGTTCCCCTGCCGGATGATACGTTGTTACAATCTCAGAAACCTTTTCTCTGATATGTTCGTCATTTGCATACGCCATTTCCATCAGAGACTGAAGGTGCTTCAGAAAACCTTCCACCTCGAAAGGAATCGGGCATCCGATATGGATCAAATCATTCGGAGTTTTCTTCAGCCCCTCTTCTGCCATCAGCTTTTCTTCATAAAGTTTCTCTCCCGGTCTCAATCCGATGTATTCTATCTTAATGTCAATATCCGGTTTTAGTCCTGACAACTTGATCAGGTTTCTCGCCAGTGTATCGATCTTGACCGGACTTCCCATGTCCAGAACAAAAATCTCTCCACCCTTTGCATAAGTGCCGGCCTGTAATACCAGGCTGACTGCTTCCGGAATCGTCATAAAGTAGCGGATGATATCCGGATGCGTAACCGTCACCGGTCCGCCTGATGCAATCTGTTTTTTAAACAATGGGATGACAGAACCATTACTTCCAAGTACATTTCCAAACCGAACTGCCACAAATTCTGTCTTGATATCTTTCGAAAAGACATGTTTTTTCACCATAGCTCCGTCTTCATCATCTGCATGTGCATAGAGAATCGGCAGTCTTTCCGGTGTCTTCTCTTTGATCATACGATCAAAGGACTGTACGATCATCTCACAGAGACGCTTGCTGGCGCCCATGATATTCGTCGGATTCACCGCTTTATCTGTACTAATCAGAACAAATCTCTGACAGCCGTTCATCATTGCCGCATAAGCTGTCTTGTAAGTACCGATCGCATTATTCTTAATAGACTCACATGGACTGTCCTCCATCAGCGGAACATGCTTATGTGCTGCTGCATGATAGACGATGTCCGGACGATAAGTCTCAAATACCGCATTGATCCTTCTCGAGTCTCGGATAGATCCGATCAATACAACCAGATCAAGTTCAGGATACTTTTTCTTTAACTCTTGCTGTATATCATATGCATTGTTCTCATAAATATCAAAGATGATCAACTGTTTCGGATGGTACTCTGCGATCAGACGGCAAAGACCCGAACCAATACTTCCGCCTCCACCTGTTACCATGACCTTTTTGTCTTGGATAAAGGCATTGATCTCCTGCATATTGACTTTGATCGGATCACGTCCCAGAAGATCCTCCACTGCTACGTCTTTCAGCGCACTGACACGCACCTCACCGGTCAGGAACTGATAGATACCCGGCAGGTTCTTCAGCTCACACCCGGTCTCTTTACAGATGTTCAGGATATCCCGCTTCTCCTGCGCTGTCGCACTCGGAATTGCCACAACGATCTTCTCGATCTTGAATCGTTCGACACAGGAGAGAATATCATCTCTTCCCCCGACCACAGGAACTCCTTCGATATATCTACCCCATTTATTCGGGTTATCATCAATAATACAACATACGATATCCTCCAGCTCTTTGGCTGTCTTGATATCACGCAGGATCATCTGACCTGCCTTGCCCGCACCGATCAGAAGTACCTTCTTCGCCTTCGCGATCTCCTCTGCCTTTCTCTGCCGGCTTCTCTCAAGCAGTACAAACCGGTAAGAAAAACGCACTCCCAGCGTCAGCACAAACTGAATCATAATTCCGAATACATAATAAGAAAGTGGCATCTTCCCGAAAAATACATTCATTCCCACACAGTGGATCACAAATGTAATTCCGGTTGCCACAACCGTCCTAAGCAACTCGCTGTAGCTTGCAAATCTCCAGATGCTATTATAGAGACGCATCTTCCTGAACACAAAGATTGAAATCACAGCGTAAATTAAAATAAACTTAAAATAGAAATTCAAATACTCTTTCGGTATCATCGTATAACGACAGTCAAACCGGAACCATAATGCCAGAAAAAAAGCAAGTATCATAGCAATAGCGTCATAAACTGTCAACCCTATTGATACAACTTGCCAGTGTTCCATCCTGTTTTTAAAAGCATGTACTCTCTTCTTCCCCTTCATCTTTTTTCATCCTATTCCTCTTCCCTAAATATTTCTCCTATTTATCCTACTACAGATCCGGACATTTTTCAACAAAATTGTTGATTGCTCCCTATTTTGTGCAGATTTTGAAGATTTATGTCATTTTATTTTACCCCCCCCCCACACATTTTTGTCAATATCCGCGCCTGGTGAGTTCCTATGCTGATAAGTTCTTACAGAACAACGCAAAAGACTGAAGGGTATGCCGCCCCCCTCAGTCTTAATTCTAATCACTCTATCTCCATGCGCTTCGGGCACTTTCCAGATCACGAAGTCCCTTTTCCACCTCTTCTCTGCAAGCAGCCATCTCATCTGCCTGCTCCATATTCTCTTCCTTCAGCTGTCTCAAAAGATCCTGCAAATTCATTTCATGTGTTTTTCCACATTCTATAAAATATTCCTTTACCTCATGTACCTGATACAGGTTTTTCAAGCTTCGGCTATGGAGCTCGAGTTTATCACAAAGTGCTTTTGCTTCCTGAAAAACCCGTTCCAAATCTTCATACTTCTTTTTCAGCTCGTCATGAATTGACATATATTTAAGGATATCTGCTGATCCCGCCATTCTGTTCAACACAGACAATGCTGTTTCATATGCTGCTTTCATTGCCGCAATCTCCGGCTGTGTCAGATCAAGCCCTTCGATCGTTTCCACTTTTGGAAGAAGATCCATCACGATTTGAAATGGATTTTCATCTAATTTTTCCAGAAGCGTCGCATCAACACTTTCCAGTGCTTTCGCAAGCGCTGTCAACTCAGGCTCCAGAATTCCATATGCATATTCTGCCTGTTTTTTAATCATGTCCTCCAACATCAGTACGGCATCATCCATTTGCTCCTTCAAACTGTCATCCCGCAGCCCAAGCGTTCCTTTATGAATGGTCTTTGCCGCTTCAAGTAAAGTATCCTGCATAGTGGATTTCTCTTCTTGTACCATTTCCATTACTTTTTCCATGATTTCCGGAGTGCAGTTCGAGCTTTCATATATTTTCTCTGCCTCCGTCAGCCTTGTGATTAAATTTTTCATCTCAGGAATACATCTTAGATAGCTGTTCTCAATATCATTGTCAAATTTCTGAATTGACCTTCTTAATTGTTCCATGCTGTTTTTTAGTTCCGGCAGATATTCCATATCAAACTTAATCACTGCATTGTTTAATTTTTTCCGCTGTAACTGCAGTTCTTTTCCCGGATCTTTTACACTTCTCACTTTGACATTCACTTCTCTCTGGGCTTCTTCAAACAATGCTACAAGCTCCGCTGTAATATTCCCCACCTCTGACCATGAATTTACTGTACTTTGCATTCTCATTTTAAACTGCAGCAACAACGTGGAATTATCTACGTCTTTTAGCTGCTCAATGGAATTTTCAACATACGCCTCCACAGACTTCCATACCGTTTCAAGATTTTTAACACCTGCTGCCGCCTCATTGATCACAACACTGGCATCTGCCATATTTCCTCTGACAGCTACTACTTTTCTAATAAATATTGGTTTTCTAAAACAAAAACCGAAGTAGCTATCAGAACACTCAGTCTGATCTCTACTCCGGTAATTCCTGTCTCATCAGACAGCCTCTTTTCAGAACACTTAAGATCTGTTGCTTTCGTAGATTCTTCTACTTCACAATATCTCCTAATTCTAAATATTAAAATCTTTTTCTGTCAGAATAATTCTGTCTGCATCATCTGTATTCTTTCCAAGAACTCGCTTCACAAGCTTCTTGGCGGATACCTTTTGTGAATGCGACATCGCCTCATCCATAATGTCTTTTACTTCCGCAACTGTCACTGCGTGATCTTCTCTCTGCATCGCATCGATCCGGCTGTACAGCGCCAGGATTCCCATCTCATCGATACGATATCCATTCTCCTGTGCGTAAGTCTGACCAAATGTAACCAGCTCATCATTTACAAAGATCGGCACTTCCAATCTGCTTGTAAATTTCTTTCTGAATTCTCTATTGGAAGAAAGAACCCGATCCAGCGGCTTTCTCTGCTCTTCCAATACGATCAGCATCTCACCTGTATCCTTTTCCATCGCCTTGTTCAGCTTCGCAACCGTTCTTTCACTTAATTTTCCGGCTTTTTCAATGATCAGTGCTCCACCATATAATTTTGCTACGATATCACTGATCTTCTTTTTATTCAATGCCTCACCTGTGATGATCGCGACTCTTCCCTGACGGATCTTTCTCTGCTTCTGGATTGCCTTTACGACATCAACTGCGAGAACCGTCTTTCCATTCCCCTTGTTTCCAACGATCAGGAGGTTTCCTGTGTTTGAAGTACCTTTTCTATTCGTACAATTGCGATCCTGCTCCAGAACATCTACCAGCTGTTCGCTCATACCACGTACCGGAACAAAGTAGGAGAACAGCTTCTTCTGCTCCTCTGTCAGCCCTGCTTTTCTTGCACCCTGTCCGGACAGATCATAGCGGCTGTGTACCAAAAATCCTGTATCGGAAATCGATAATGCATCTGCAATCTCATCCATCGGAAGTGGTGCAGTCTTTCCTGTCGCAATCAGCTTCGCAGTCTCTTTTCTGCTCAGCGGTGTCGTAGAACTCAGAATATCCGACTCAACAGGCTCTTCATCCGGAATCTCACGATCGTCCGGTTCATCACTCAGCGTCGGCTTGAACTCTTCCTGCAGCCCTGCTGCAATCGATTCGTAATCGTCCTCATAATCATCATCGTAATCCAGTTCTTCTTCGAATTCCTCTTCCAGTTCCTCTGCTGCGTCTTCTGTCAGAAGGTCTTCATAATCTTCTGCACTGTCAACCTCCAGAGTCAGCTCTTCTGATTCCATTCTAAGCTCTTCTGTTGCTTCCTCCTTATTCTCAAGAGGTTCAACAGGAGTACTCGTGTGTACCGGAATCTCCTCACTCTCTTCTTCCGGAATCACACCTTCAATCTCATCGATCATCCTCTGAATATCCGGGGATAAGATCGGGCTCTTTGGCTTGCGCTCAATCTGTTCTATATCCTCTTCGTTCACTTCTGGAACTTCTTCCGGTTCAACACTGCCCTCTGCGGCTTCCCACTCAGCAAGAATATCATCAATATCAAGTATATCGTCAACCGGCTCGTCTATTCTCTCATCCTCTTTGATTTCTGTTTCTTCTAATTTAATAGATTCTTTTTCCATATCTTCCTTCTCAGCCTCTTCTGCTACTTCAGGTTCCTCGATTACTTCCACATCTGCTGCATCTGCCACTTCCGGTTCTGCCAGCTCTTCTAATTCTTTCAGGTCAACTTCCTTAACTTTCGTCTCGATCGTCTCCTCAATAATCTCTTCTACAGGTTCTTCCTCTGTCACTTGATCCAGCAATTCCAGATCTGATAATGACTCAATCTCTTCCAGTGCTTCTGCCAGATCTGAGCAATCATCTTCCCTGTACTCTCCTCGTCATCACCTTCCACCGGTTCTGCGTCCTCTTCTGCCAATTCTTCGATGTCTTCTTCGTACTCTTCCGCATCCTCTTCTAAAAGTTCCAGCTCTTCCTGCTCCTGCGCTTCTTCTTTTTCTGTATGGAACAGATTCTGAAGCGCCTCGCCAAGCTTCATCGTATCACCCAGCTTCTTCTTCGGCGGCTCCGCTTTTTTCAGCTGCTCTGCCACTTCCTCCTCACTGAGTTCGGCATTCTCCGGCTCTGCGATCTGCTCAGAACGCTCCAGCATATCCTCTGTATAGCGGGCAGCTTCTTCCTGCTCTTTTCTCCGCTTTTCTTCTTCCTCAGCTTTTATTCTGCCCAGATCGATCAGTTTTTTCGCTTCTCTTTCTGAAGATTTTTCTGCTTCTTCCAGCCTTCTGTCATACTTTTCCTGCTGCAGCGGAGTCAATGGCTTGTATCGCATCTTCAGTTCCATAGCCTTGTATACATACTTGCCTTCGCTGAACCACAGGATCAGATCATCACACTCTTCCAGACATTCGGCTGTCATCCCGGCTTCTTCATATCTCTTGGCCAGCTCGTATGCCACTCTTCGACATACTCTGCTTTTTTGAACTGCTCCAACGCACGGATCTGCTGCTCGATCGGAGCTCTTCGTGCTCTCAACAGGCGGTATCTTAGGATGTACTGATTCGGATCTTTTGGTGCAGCCTGTACGTATTCATCATAATAGTCGATTGCCTCTTCCAGATTTCCAACCTTTATCGCAAGAGTGCACAAGCGATATAATATCTTTCTGCTCCCCTCTGTTCTATGATAGGCAGCTCTCAGAACTCCAAAACTCTTACGGTAATCTCTGATCTTTTCATATATATTGCTGACGTTTAACAGCATATTTACATTTCTGACACGCTTCCAATCAATGCTGTCAGCAATCTCAGCGGCTCTGTTGTATGCACCGTTTTCCATAAGTTTTAGCATCTGTTCTGTCTTCAACTTATATTCATACTTGTCCACTATGCTCACCTCATTATACTTAGTCTGTACCTTACAGGTATCTTTCTCTTCATTGCCTAGTTTGTTCTAGTTTACCATATGACTCCCGTAATGTCAAAAAAATGCACCCTCAATTGACATTGAAGATGCATTTTACTTTTTATTCAAATTTTTCATATTCTATTTTATAAATCGAAGGAACTTCTCAATTCTGTTCCTGTAAGACCTTTACACTTGTTAATTGATATAGCAGTCTGTCCACTAAGACTGGCTTATATGAAACCTCCTGTTCTTCAATTTAACAATATCTATAACCTAAATCCGACTCGGTATCGGTATCATCCTATCATGAAAGTCCTCTCTTCAGTTATTCTCTCTATAACCTTTCGGCTGCTGCAGTATCATCTGACGATATTCCAACATCCTATTTGATTATTCTTTCTATAACTGGGGGTGCTTCATATAAAACTGATATTCCTTATCCATGTTTCTTTACACATGTTCGGGAACTTTGGCTACATGTGGTATCTATATTCAATACGTCTGTAGATGTCGAATCTTTTCATTTTCATCCAGCTTTACAATCTCTTCGATTTGATCTTTTCATTCACTTTTACTGGATCTTATCTTTCGTGGTAAAGGTCTCTTTTACAGGAACCTGCATCTACCGTACCACTGACATATTGAAATGTAACTGATGATATACTGTCCATTGGACCTCTGCCTCCTTAGTTCGTTTATTTTTAATCTAACAGAACGACTGCTTACTAAATTAAGAATCGCTCTTTAGTTAAATATCCTTTTGAGATGTGTGATTGTTGTATCTCTTTTGGATTGACTTAATAATAACACTATCCCTTTTAGTTGTCAACACACTTTTTTATATTTTATCGAAATGATTTTTAAATTATTACTTTTTATCAGAATTTTCTGAATATTTATTTTGTATAATCTGCGTATTGTTATTATAATCCGAACCGGATATAATGAATTTACTTTTTAGCTGTCGTCTGTACAGCATTGGCTTCTTTCTTTTAGAAGCTGTCTGTTTTTCGGCGTTTCGCCAGATTTTCAGTTGATTTTAACCGAACACAAGAATAAGAAGATTGCATCTACAGGATAAGTTTTTTATAATGGAGGAAAGTACATGAAGAAAAAATAAAAAAAAGAAATCACCAGAAACACCCTGTCCCGAATCACAAATATAAGGATCGGCTTTTTCGTCTGGTTTTCAATAACAAGAAGGATCTTTTGGATCTATACAATGCATTGAATAATACCTGCTATGAAAATCCGAATGATCTTGAAGTGAATACACTGGAGGACGCTGTTTATCTCTCTATGAAAAATGATATTTCATTCCTGATCGGCGGGACACTGAATCTCTACGAGCATCAGAGCACGTATAATCCTAACATGCCATTGCGCGGACTGATCTATCTCGCCAGGTTGTATGATGGATATGTCGAGACGGAAAACATCAATTTATACAGCAGCGCTTTAAAAAAGCTGCCGATTCCTCAATACTTTGTGTTCTATAACGGCACAAAAGAACAACCGGATGAGACGATTCTTCGATTGACGGATGCGTTTGAATCTGTATCCGATAATCGACAGCCTTGTCTGCAGTGCACCGCAGTGATGCTGAATATCAATTACGGACATAACCTTGCGCTTATGGAAAAATGCCAGCGGCTGAAAGAGTATTCTATTTTTGTGGATACGGTAAGGATTCAGTGTAAGAAAACGAGTGATCCGAAGCACGCTGTCACGAAAGCGGTGGACATCTGTATTGAAAAGGGAATTCTTCGGGATGTACTGGTGAAACATAAAGCGGAGGTAATCAGTATGGTTCTGACATCGTTTAATCAAAAGGCTTATGAAGAAGACTTAAAAAACCAGTATAAAGAGGGTATTGAGGAGGGCATTAATCTTGGACAAAAAGAAATTGTTCTCCATATGCTTCATTCCGGCAACTCCCCGGAGGAAATTACTCAACTGACCGGGATTGATATTGAAGTTGTAAAACAATGGATTGAAGAGGCTAAATAATTTTTGCAAAACACATCCCCCGGATGTCAGGCTTCTTTCTCCTGAAATCCGGGGGATCTATTCATTCTCTCTATTTTCTTAGCAGATCTCTGCTCCTGCCGGCATTGATTTTTCCGGTGTCATCAGTGCAAGGTTGCCTTCTGCATCTTCTGCGCATAACAGCATTCCTTCTGATAATACGCCTGCCAGTTTTGCAGGTTTCAGATTCACGAGAACCATGACTTTCTTTCCAACCATTTCTTCGGCTGTGTAATGACCTTTGATTCCGGATACAATCTGTTTTACCTGGCTTCCGATCTTCACCTGTGAGCAAAGGAGTTTTCTGGATTTTTTCACTTCTTCGCAGGCAATGATCTCTCCGACCTGGAACTGCATTTTTCCAAAATCGTCAAATGTGATCTCTGGTTTTGCTTCGATATCGATCACATCTTCCTCTTCTTTTTCTTCTTCAACCGGTGGATGCAGCTCTTCTACTTTTTTCAGAACTTCTTCCAGATCCAGTCTTGCAAAGAGGATTTCCGGTTTTTCTGTTACATGACCATTTCCGAGCTGCTCCAGAATCTTTTTGCTGGTGGATGGCATGAAGGATTCCAGAAGTTCTGCACCGCGGGAAATGCTCTGAATGAGGTTCCAGAGAACTGTTTCCAGACGGTCTTTTTTCGCTTCATCTTTTGCCAGTACCCATGGCATTGTCTCGTCAATGTATTTGTTGCAGCGTTTGAAGAGATTGAAAATTTCTGTCATTGCATCTGCCACACGCAGCTCTTCCATCTTGTCTTCGACTGCTTTTGGTGTGCTTTCTGTCACTGCCTTCAGATCTGCATCAACCTCTTCTGCCACACCTTTGTCTGTTACAGTTCCGCCGAAATATTTATTTGTCATGGAAACGGTTCTGTTGACAGATTTCCCAGCGTGTTGGCAAGATCAGAATTCATGCGCTCTACCATCAGTTCCCATGTGATAACTCCATCATTTTCAAATGGCATCTCATGAAGAACAAAGTAACGAACTGCATCAACGCCGAAGAAATCTACCAGTTCATCTGCGTAAAGGACGTTTCCTTTGGATTTACTCATTTTTCCGTCTCCCTGAAGCAGCCATGGATGTCCGAATACCTGTTTTGGAAGCGGAAGATCCAGTGCCATCAAAAAGATTGGCCAGTAAATTGTATGGAAGCGAATGATATCTTTTCCGATCAGATGCAGATCTGCCGGCCATAATTTGTGAAACTGCTCCGTGCTGTTTCCATCGCAGTCGTATCCGATTCCTGTGATATAGTTTGTAAGCGCATCCAGCCATACGTAAGTTACATGTTTCGGATCGAAGTCTACCGGGATTCCCCATTTGAATGATGTTCTGGAAACACACAGATCCTGCAGTCCCGGAAGCAGGAAGTTGTTCATCATCTCGTTTTTACGGGATACCGGCTGAATGAATTCCGGATGTGTATTGATATGCTCGATCAGTCTGTCTGCATATTTGCTCATTTTAAAGAAGTATGCTTCTTCTTTCGCAGGCTGTACTTCACGTCCGCAGTCCGGACATTTGCCGTCTACAAGCTGTGATTCTGTGAAGAAAGATTCACATGGAGTACAGTACATTCCTTCATAGTGCCCTTTGTAAATATCTCCCTGATCGTACAGTTTTTTAAAGATCTTCTGTACCTGTTTTTCATGATCTTCGTCTGTTGTACGGATAAATTTGTCATAAGAAGTATCCATCAGATCCCAGATTTTCTTGATTTCTCCGGAAACATTGTCTACGAATTCTTTTGGTGTTACTCCCGCCTCTTCTGCTTTGAGCTCGATCTTCTGACCATGCTCATCGGTTCCTGTCTGGAAAAATACATCATATCCCTGACTTCTCTTGTATCTTGCGATCGCGTCAGCCAGAATAATCTCATAAGTGTTTCCAATATGCGGTTTGCCTGATGTGTAGGCAATCGCTGTTGTGATATAATATGGTTTCTTGTCTGCCATCTCTCTTCTCTCCTTCATAAAAAATCCCGTCTTCCTGCTGCCAAGAAGACGGGTGAATACCGTGTTACCACTTCTGATTTATCTCAGCCTCACGGCTGAAACCTCTGTGAGTGCTGCCAAAAACACTCTCTCGCTGTAAAGGGCGAACCCATCGCAGTTCACATCATGCTTGCTGCGCCGCTCGGGAGCCATGTTCGATCATCTTCCGTTCATCCCTCTCAGCATCGGATCCTTTCTCGGATCTTCCGGGAATTCTCTGTAAAATTTCGGATAACCTACTCTCTCCGTCTTTGCATTTTCCGTATGATTTTTCTACCAGATATGTGTATAAAATACACACTTTCTCATTGAAAATCGTATCACAGCCGGAATGATAAGTCAAGATTGCACCTTTTAAAAATTTGTCTTATTACGATCCAGCGGCCACTTCGACCAGAAATTTTTTCTGCCGTAATGCCTCTTCGATCAGATCCAGTGTCTCTTCGGAATCTGCCTCGATCAGATGATAGTGATAATTGGAGGTAATATTTTTCAGAGGACTTGATTTTCCCCGCTTAATATCCTCTACAAATTCCATCACTTTTCGTCTGGATGTGATGTTAATCTCTGCCTCCATGTGACCGTACACCCTGTGATTGACCATCACGTTCACCACTTTTCCGCCCAGATCCACTACCGTACACAGCTCGTCTTCCAACTCTTCATCCGTGTGATTCACTTTGAAGATCCGGTTCACGGAATGTGGAGTATTCAGAAGATATCCCCTGTTTGTGGATATGATCTCATGTCCCGCTGCCCGGATCAGTGCGATATCCTGCACGATCACCTGCCGGCTGACATCAAATTCTTTTGCAAGCTGCGCCCCAGATACCGGAATACTGCTTTTTTTAATCTGATTTATGATTTGATCTCTGCGTTCAGAACCTGTCATAAATACTGTTCCTCTCTTTCTTTTTCTGCATCTTTATTCCACTGCATGCAGATTCTTTAAAGAAATATCCAGGATCGGAGCGGAGTGTGTCAACGCACCGCTGGAAATATAGTCAACTCCGATCTCTGTCAGACGCGCGATATTTTCTTTTGTCACATTTCCGGAGCACTCTGTCTGGGCTCTTCCGTCGATCAACTCCACTGCTTTTTTCATATCCTCCGGTGACATATTATCCAGCATGATGATATCTGCGCCGGCTTCCACCGCTTCTTTTACCATGTCCAGATTTTCTACTTCTACTTCAATTTTTCTTACAAACGGTGCATACTCTTTTGCCATCTGCACCGCTTTGGTCACACTTCCTGCTGCTCCGATGTGGTTATCTTTTAACAGCACACCGTCAGAAAGGTTGTAACGGTGGTTGTATCCGCCGCCTGCACGAACTGCATATTTCTCAAAAATACGCATATTCGGTGTTGTTTTTCTTGTATCGAGGAGTTTGATCTTGCTTCTTTCCAGAAGTTTTGCAACAGAATTGGTATAGGTCGCAATTCCGCTCATTCTCTGAAGATAGTTGAGCGCAACTCGTTCTCCGGAAAGAAGGACACGGATGTCTCCTTTGACTTTTCCCATCAGCTGCCCGTTTTTCACTTCTTCTCCGTCTTTGTAATATAACTCTACCTTCGTGTCGGGATCCAGAAGGGTAAACACTCTCTCGAACACTTCCAGTCCGGCAATAATTCCATCCTGTTTGCAGATCAGGTCTACTTCACCTGCCACTGCCTCTTTCATCACTGAATTGGTTGTCACATCTTCACTGGAAATGTCTTCTTTTAACGCTTCTAAGATCAGGTTGATCTGCCTGAAGCTTCATTGTAATCTGATTCATCTGGTTTCTCCTTTATTTTTCATCTATTCTTTCATTTTATACAGCCTGTTCTTTTTCCAGGCACCATTGCTCTTTGATAAGATTTGCCGCCCTTTTTGCAAATACAAGACTCTCCAGAAGAGAGTTGCTTGCCAGACGGTTCGCTCCGTGCACACCGTTACAGCTTGTCTCTCCCACTGCAAACAGCTGCGGCATGGACGTGTGGCTGTTCTTGTCTACCCAGATACCGCCCATAAAATAGTGCTGCGCCGGAACGACCGGAATGCACTCTTTTGTAACATCATAGCCTTCCTCCAGGCAATGCTCGTAAATATTCGGAAAATGACTCAATATCGTCTCTTTCTCGATCGGCGCCATGGACAGCCACACAAAATTCGTTCCATCCTTTTCCATCTGTTCCCGGATTGCCCTGGTCACCACGTCTCGCGGAAGCAGTTCATCTACGAAACGCTCCATGTTTTTATTATAGAGAAGTGCGCCTTCCCCACGGACGGATTCGGAGATCAGGAATCGTCTGCCCGGCTTTTCCGAATACAATGTAGTCGGATGGATCTGTACATAATCCAGATGCTCCAGACGAATGTGATGTTTTTTCGCTACTTCCAGTGCATCTCCTGTCAGATGCGGAAAATTTGTGGAATGCTGGTACAGCCCGCCGATTCCTCCGCTTGCCAGAATGGTATAATCTGCATAAATAGAGGACTCTTCACCACTTTTCGTCTTCACGGTGATTCCCGCACATTTTCCGTTTTCCTCAAGAATATCTGTCATGGTTGTATATTCGTAAATTGTTACGTTATTCTTTTCTCTTACACGCGCCAACAGCTTACTGGTGATCTCTTTTCCTGTCACATCTGCATGAAACAGAATTCTCGGTCTGGAGTGTGCCCCCTCTCTTGTGTAGGCAAACGCTTCTCCGTCCTTTTCAAATTCTACTCCATATCCTACCAGATCTTCAATGATTTTTCCAGAACTGCGGATCATAATATCGACAGATTCTTTCCGGTTTTCATAATGACCGGCTCTCATCGTATCTTCAAAATAACTGTCATAATCCTGTTCATCCCGGAGTACACAGATTCCGCCCTGTGCCAGAAATGAATCACTGCTCTGTGCATCTGCTTTTGTGATCATGATGATTTCTTTGTCATCCGGAAGATTCAATGCAGAAAACAGCCCTGCAACACCTGTTCCAACGATAACAACATCTGCTTTTTTATTCATAATACTCTCTTTCCTTTCGGCAGGCCTCTCTTTTTATGAAAGACACTCTATTTTGCCAGCTCCAGCATTTTTTCCAATGGTTTTCTGGAGTCAATTCTCAATTCCTTGCTCAAATGAACTTCATTTTCTCCTGTTTTTAAGACGTGAAGAACCTTTTCCAGTGTGATCAGCTTCATATCTGTACAGACAGGCTCTGTCTCTGTAAAATAAAATTTCTTATCCGGATTGTCTTTTTCCAGCTTGTAGCGGACGCCGTTTTCGGTACAGATGATAAACTCTTGTTTCTCACTTTTCGTTGCGTAGTCGATGATTCCGGAAGTACTTCCTACATAATCGGAAATTGCAAGCACTGCCTTTGGACATTCCGGATGCGCCAGTACCTCTGCTGCCGGGTGCAGTGCTTTCGATGCTTTGATCTCCTCAATCTGCATGTGTTCGTGAATCGGACAGTATCCCTCGTTGTATACAAAATTCTTTTCCGGTACCTGCTCTGCAATAAAATGTGCCAGGTTCTTGTCCGGAATAAAGAAAATGTTCTTGTTCGGAAGTGCTTTTACGATCTTCACCGCATTTGCTGATGTAACGCACACATCAGAATGTGTTTTCAGCTCTGCTGTAGAATTGATGTAGCATACAACCGCCAGATCTTCATATGTATCCCGCATTTTCTGAATGGTTTTGGCATCTGCCATATGTGCCATTGCACAGTCTGCATGCATATCCGGCATCAGAACTGTTTTCTCCGGGTTCAGTACCTTCGCACTCTCTCCCATGAAAGACACGCCACAGAATACGATGGTCTGCTCTTTCAATCCAACTGCAACCTTACTCAGATAAAAAGAATCTCCGATGTAGTCCGCAATGTCCTGAATCTCCGGTCTCACATAATAATGTGCCAGAATAACTGCATTTTTTTCCTGTTTTAATTTCTGGATTTCTTCCACAACTGTCATATTGTATTCCCTCACTTATCCTGAATTGTTAAATTTTTATCGTTAATTGCTGACAATTATAGCACAAGACTTTACATGTGACAAGACAGTTGTGAAATTAAAAAAGAAGATACAATCCGATTTAACAGACTGTACCTTCCATATTTTATACACTTAATTTCTTTTCAGCCAGAACACTGGAAATCACAAATAGTATAATGCATGCAACAATATAAAATGCGCATTCTCCAATTCCTATATAGAGTCCGCTATGGATTCCCATAAGTCCGTATTTGGCAAACAGATTGTAAATATATTCCACAATTCCATTGATCACAAAGAACAAAATGAATGAAACAATGCCCGCAAATCTGGAATTGATCAACACCGTTCTGGATACAATGACTGCCAGAAATCCGGTTGCGATCACACAGTCCATGCAAGGAAGAAAAACAGAAAGATTGCCATAAGTGTGATCCAATCCATATTTCCCTGGAAAAGCCACTCTGCACCAATGCGAAGCCCTTTAAAAAGCTCTTCCCATGCATCCATTTTTGCAATCAAACTCAAAATGCAGGCTATTGCTGCCAGCACGTATGCTGCTGAAATAAAGAAAATCTGTAAAATTGCTGCAATGTACTTTGCTCCCAGGATCTTCCAGCTTTGCATCGGCACCATCCAGAGCATATGACTCTGCTTTGTTTTCAGGTCACGGTTCAATATCAACAGACTTTCAATTCCCATATAGAAAAATACAAACATTCCGACAAACATTTCCAGCATTACACTGATTCCAACTGTATTCCCGTTCTCTGTAAAGGTTCCAACTACAACTGCCAGTAAAAACACCAGAAGCAGCGCCAGTATGATGTTTCTGGATGTCTGCTGTTTTTTCAGCTCATATTTGATCAAGCGTCCCATTTTGTTTCCTCTCTTTCTCTTTTCTCATTCTGCCTTTGTTCTTCCTACATGATCTCCAGATAAATATCTGCCACGGATTTTCCACTTTGCATCCGTTCTTCTTCCACTGACATCCGACGCACAACTTCTCCATCTTTGATAAAGATTGCCTCATCGATAAAACTTCGATCTCATCGATCATATGTGTGGAAATTACAAAGGTATTTTTTTCATTTGCTGACTCCAGGATCATCCCGAGAATCTCTTCTTTTGCTTTATAATCAATTCCATTGAACGGCTCATCCAGAAGATACAGCTCTGCTTTGCGGCTCAGTGTTGCGATCACCTTCAGCTTTGCTGTCATACCGGTGGACAGTTCTTTGACCTTCATCTTGCCTTCCAGGGACATCCTTCTTACCATCTCGTGAAATTTCTTCTCATCAAAATCCGGGAAGAAATCTTTATAGTACTGCCCGACTCCGTTCACATCCAGAAAACTGTAGAAAAACGGCTCTGTAGACATGTAGGCGATCTCTGCCTTATCTCCATAGAACCACGGATGTTCCTTGAACAAAATCTCTCCGGATGTAGGCTTTGTCAGACCGGAGATGATCTTCATCCATGTGGTCTTTCCGCTTCCGTTCTCCCCGAGCAGACCATAGATCTTTCCGCCTTCCAGTTTCAGCGAAACTTCATTCAGCGCCTTTTTTGTGTAAAATGATTTGCTTAAATCACGACATTCTAAAATCATCTTCTCTCCTCCTTGTAGTCTGCAATTTTTGAGATAATATCATCTTTTTCAAATCCAAGATCCTGCATCTCATGTATAAAGCTGCTCAACAATTCTTCTGCCATTTCTTTTTTTATCGTCTCGAACATCGTCTCTTCCTGCATCACAAATGTTCCAATCCCCCGCTTTGTATAACAATATCCATGTGTCTCCATCTCTCTGTAGATTCTTGCTGCAGTGTTCTGATTGATCTTATAAAGGACCGCCAGCTCTCTGTTGGATGGAAGCTTCTCTCCGGGAAGTATCTTTCCCTGTATCATCTTTTTCTTCAAGTCGTGAATGACCTGCAGATAGATTGGCATCTCTGCATTGTAATTCATCTTCTTCCTCCTTCCGCCTCGTGTATCGGTGCTATAGTTAGATAGTACACTAGGTTTTTAGTTTTGTCAAGATGGTTTATAAAAAACAGGAGTGCCGCAAAATGATTTCATTTCTCGACGCTCCTGTCTTCCCATACTATTTACAATTCAAATATTCTATTTTCTGCGCATCCTTCTGCAAATAATAAATGCTGCCGCTGCAACACTGATTGCAATTGCCGCCACAAACGGAATCACCATGCTGTCATCTCCTGTTTTTACAACATTCTTGTCATTCTTTTGATCCGTATTCTGGCTGGTATTTTTATCTGCTCCCTGATTTGTAGTTTCATCCTGATCAGTAGAAGGAGAAGATGTGTCCTCTTTCTTTACCAGTGATCCGATCGCATTTTCCAGATTCTTTAAGGCCTCTGTAATCTCTTCCTCTGTGGCATCTTCTTTGTCTAGAACCTTCTGCGCCATTTCCATGGCTTTCTGCAATACTGCATAACTTTCTTTTGTATACTCAGACTGCGTGTAGCTCTTTGCCATTTCCATTACCTGCTGAAGCTCTGTCTTATCCTGAGCATCTCCGTTATCCTGGTCGCCACCATTGTCCGGATCACCTCCGTTATCCTGATTACCACCATTGCCCAGGATAATCTCTGCTTTTTCCGGATAATCTATGTTTTGAATTACTTCCGTCTTCGTTCCCTTGACCATTTTTACAGAATCTTCAACAACACTTACATGAACTGTTGCACCATTCTCATTTGTTGTATTGATCTGCACATTTCCAAGTTTCAAAGACTCTGTACCATTTTGAAAAAGAGTCTTTGTTCCTGACAGATAAATATTCAGGATCCCTTTTTCTTGATTGTAACGATAGTCTGCTACTTTTGCCACATTTTCAGAAAACTGAAATGTTGCTGTCGTCTCTTCCTGCACATTCGAATCTACCTTCAAGCCTACTTGAAGTGACAATATGTTTCCACTGACAGACTGCGGCAATGTCAATGACACACCGACCTGCTCCGCTTCAACTGCCAGTTCAATACTTTCCTTTTCTGCTGCAGATACTTGTAACGGAAGTACCGATGCAATAAGAAGCATGACCACGATTCTTGCTATATACTTTTTCACACTATACTCCTTTTTGATTACTGATTTCCATTGAGTTCAATTTCCGGCATTTCCTGAGGCACTTCCACATACAGAGAATCACTTACCAGTCTCTGCCCTTCGTTTGTCTGTGCATCATTTACTCTGTAAAGCTCTGCACGCACCTGTTTTCCGGCTAATTGGGCACTATCCTGCGGATCGATCCAGTAAATCCATGTACCATCCGATACATCCTGAATATTCCCGGTTTCCGGTACATCTGCAAGAATGATCTGCTGCGCTTTCAAACTTCCATCCGTATTTGTTCCGCCTACAATATTTCCATCCTGATCATAAAGAAGTACTACATTGTATGCCGGATTTCCTTTATACGAACCAACAAAAACGATTGACCCTGCCGGTATCTTATCTGCTTCTGTTTCTCCGTATTGGTAATCCGATGCCAAACGCCCAATTGCGGAAGTTCCATCTTGAGCACTTCTGAAATCTACATTATCTCCGGTAACTCCCAGTACATCCAGTTCCGATATTGATATTTCGGTGTCTTTCTGGTTATGAATGACCAGTTTTACTGCATCTGTACTGTATGTGCCGACATATTTGCCATCCACATTTTCAAAATATACCGTCTGTACTTTTTTGTCATCAAATGAACCTTTTACAACCTCTGTCCATTCATCATTATCCCCATGCACATAAATGCTGTAATCTTTGATCGCTGTTCCCTCGTTTACTGTATATTTCAATCCTGAAATGATCTGCTTCCGATTAAACTGCATCAAAACTTCTGCCTCATCTCCTGCAATTCCTGTATATGTTGTATCCGTCTTATTGTCCACTGCTTTTAAGATCGGCGCTTCCTGCTGTGGTGCACATGGTGTATCTTCATCTGCTTCTCCCGGATCTTCTGTATGAACTGCCTCCATATTTTTCGTTGTGGTAGTCCAGAATTCCTTATCCAGGCTTCCATCATGTTCGATCTTGACCGGTGTCAATGTCTTCGCTGCCGAACGATTCAAATACTTGTCCACCACTGTCACTTCATAGGTGATGACTCTGTTATTTACAGTTGTCACATGATCACTGAACTGGTTTTCTGTTGTAAATCCTACAACTTCTTTTTCAACCTGTCCTCCCGAAATCATGGTCCGCGTAATTTCATAGCCCAATACGTCTTCTTCCGGAATTGTCTTGGAAGTCAATGTAAAATCGACCTGATTTGCTGTGTCTTTATTGACGCTTACTGTAGTATCATCTCCGACTGCTTCTACATCTCCCAGACTTCCCAGGCTGCTTCCGCTATTTTCCAGACGATACACTCTTGAATCATCATTTACATAATAAATTGCCCTTGTTTCTGTTTCAAACTGCCCTGCGTAACTTCTCGTCTCATCGTTCGGGATCATTCCCCAGCGTTCAAAAAATTCGAGAATATTCTTCTGGCTGCCGCACACGCAAGTCTCATGAAATCCTGATCTCTGTCTCCGGACAATGTCAGCGCGATACCCTGAGGTGCCGGTGCTTTTGCCGTGTTTCTCGCATAAGTATCCACTCTTGCAAAAAACAGATTATTTAACTGCTCTTCATAGTTGTCATAGGTTTTAAAGTTATATCCGGAATCATATGCCAGATGTAACTGCCAGTACATTCCAAGCTGTGTAAATACGTCCTCTGATTTTCCGGTTGTTCCGGATGTCACCTTCTCATAAACTTTCGGATATTCAAACCGAACACTGTCATTTGTATCTTTTGCCTGTGCCAACACTGCAAAATAGTTATTTGTCACTTCTGCATATGCATACGCACTCTGATTGATGTTATGTCCGATCTCATGGGCGATTCCCCAGCCAAAATAGCGTCCGCTTACGTATTTTCCATTATCAGACTGAACCGGAACTCCTGTCATCATACCAGCTGTTTCATTCCATCCGATTCCAATGTGATCTCCTGCCGCATACATAAATGCTCCTGCAAACATTCTCTGATAACGGATATTCAAATGTCTCTGCGGGAATCTGTCTTTTTCATCCGGTGCTGTCTGATTCAATCCCTTATGCTGATAGAACAGATTCATCATACCTTCCATTGCATCCATGGAATCTAACAATTTCTGTGCATTTCCCTCACAGCCGCTTAAAACCTGCTGTGCCGGCAATGAAAACAGCATCTTATCCAGTAAAATATCTGTTGCTCCAAGGATACAGTTTTCTTTGCTGTATTCGTATTCCACAGATTCATTTCCGGAATTTTCATGTACTTTTTTGTGAACAGCTTCCATTTTTTCTACATAGCCCTTCAACGCTTCTACATACTGTTCTGCTCTTTGCTGCCGTTCCTGTGCATCCGTCACTCCATAAAGATCCAACGTCGGAACTTCCACTCCGCCATTGACACGAACAGAATAGCGGTCATTTGCATTATTGCCTGTATATTGAATATATAATGCTCCTCCTGACTCTTCATCTGTTGACCAGATTTTCGGGATCGTTACATCATTTCTTCCTGTTTTCAGTGTTGTTACCACTTTTGACACAGAACCTGATTCTGCGTGATATTGTGTCGCTACAAGCTGAAGGTTTGTGTTGGATCCGGTTCCCATTGTATTGTGTCCGACAAAGAGTGTGATCTCTTCTCCTGCTGCTGCAGTAATTCCAAGTGGCTGCCATGCATTCAGACCACTAAAACCTCTGTCTGTATCTCTTGTTGTAATGGTATTGTGTACCAGAATCGGCTCACTCAACTGATTGTTCAGAATGTCCTCTGCATTATCCAGTTCTTTTTCCAAACGGTCTTTATCCGGATGATACTCTCCACTTGCCTCGTCCTTTGTCTGCAGACGATTCCTGAGGTCCTGTATCGTCTGCTCTGTCACAGATCCTTTCAGAACTGTATGAAGCTCATCCTCATATAGTCCCATAATATCATCTTCCAGAGAGTCATAATTGTAAAAACTAATCTCTGAAACCGTGATAACACGCAGGCCGGAATAATCTCTTCCGATTCCAAAACTAATTTTTTTAGCCTGAATCGGCTCTGCAATCCGAATAAAATAATATCTTTTGTTATTTTTGTCAGTTCTTGCCTCTATTTTCAGATTGTTTTTATCTACAACATGCTCGCTTCCATTTTCATCCCAGTATTTCAGACTGATCCGTGTGAAATTTCCCTGTGCCGTCACTTCCTGGAACCCAATTGTATCCATTGTATACGGCTGATCAAACTCGAATGTAAATCCTTTGTTATTAAAATCGGTATATTCCCCACCGTCATCCCAGTCTGCCATATAAAAATGAGATGCAGGATTGTTATCCACAGTTCCCCATGCCGTCTTACCCTCTAAGTCCAGAGGACTGTCTTTCATCTCCCCACGTCCTCTTGTTGCAGATACGATATGAGAACTTACTTGTCCTTCTTCGGATGTATTGATCTGCTTGTATTTCGGCATGACTGCTGGTTCCAGATCCGTTGTCTGAGCTGTGCTCGTTAAGGATGGATCACTTTCACCCAACTCATTCACACCTGTCAGATAGATTTCATATTTTACATTCTCTTTTAGCTCTGATATTGTATAGCTGTTTGTCGTGATATTTTCTATTTTGGTGTATTCTTCCTGACCTTTTTCACGGTAAAACAGATTATAAAACTCTGTGTTTTTCATGTTTTTCCAGGAAACTTCCACACTCTTATATTTTCCGACTGCCTTTACATTTTCCGGTGCATCCGGTTTTTTGTCCGCTTTCGGAACTGCTGTAACCGATTCACTGTATCCGCTTTTCCAGGTTCCATTAACAGACTGCACTTTTGCTGTGTATTGTTCTTTGTTCACGAGTTTCTTTTCATTAAATGATGTTACTTTCAATGAATTATTCTTACTGTATACGTATCCTGCTCTCCGTTATGCTCAATCAGAACCTCGTATCCTGTCACATTTTTACAAGCATCCCAGGTAAGTGTAAATTCTTCACTACCTGTCTCAACTGCAAGATTTGTCGGAATATCCATATCCGGCTTTGGAATCCGGTTTTCCATTCCGTTTACAAATTCCACTTTGGAAATTTCCGCCAGATTATTGTTGTTCTGCATTCCCTGGATCGTAAGCGTTACTTTTTTTACAGCAATCTGACTTCCGAGATGAATCTGAATATTTCCATCTTCATCCATGGAAACCTGCACATCACTAGTTCTCAGTAAGTGCTCCACTCCATTTTCTATCGGTGCAGTTACGGTCTGCTCGTTTCCTTCTGCATCTATATATGTAATATCCACAGTAGCTTTTTGAATTGGATTTTCTTTTATTAGTCTCAATTAGAATTCCGTCAATTTGTGTGTCTGCACTTTCTGAAAGGTCGAACTCTACTGAAACAGGATGTTCTTCTGAAATTTCTGTTCCACCTTGCGTTGAAAGTGTAACATTTCCTTCTCCTTTCAGTAAATCCTCCAGGTTTCCTTCCACATTTGTGTCTTCTCCCGGTTTCGGGCTGATCGCATCTGCAGAAACAGATTCTTCTATGCAGGCCAGTGTGTGCCCTTCTGCCTGATATCCTTTTGCAAAATATTCCAAATCTGCCAGATCTGTTTTCTGATCTCCTGTCAGATCCGTCAATTCTGATGCCTGCTCTGTATCAATCGCATCTACTAATACTGAACGGTCTGTGTCATCGATCACTCCGTCTCCTGTTACATCACCAATCAGCAACACACCCGGATGATAATCCCCCTCTTCATAGGTATATCCCTCTACAAACCTGTCATCAAATTTACAGCATACGACTTGCTGTTCACTTCGATTGTCTGTGTGTATGTAGCAAATCCGGGAGCTGCCACTGTCAGCTCATAAGTTCCTGCCGGTAACTGACTAAAATGAACTGTTCCTTTTGTATCCTGAATTTCCTGATTTGCTGCCAGTTCAATGCTCTGACTTTCCTGACCACTTAATCCAACCGTAAACGTTACACTTTTTTGCAGCGTAATTCCCGGCGCAATTGATACCTGAACCACTCCTATATCTTTCAATGGAGCTGTTCTGTTCCATTTACTGCCTGAACTGCATCCTGACCCTCAGTCTGATATTCCATTTGTACAGGATTTTCTTCGGTAGCGTAGGTCACTGTTCCTGATGTCAGCATCAAGGTTGCTGCAAGCAAGATTGATACTACTCGTTTCATAACTATTTTCCTCCCTTTTTCTTTTGGACGATAAAAAACAATCTATCTTGATTGTTTTTCCCACCGTTTCACTAATATATCACAATTTGTAACCCCTTATCAATTGTTTTTTTCTTACCTTATCCCCTTCCTACCAACACTGCCCACTTCTGCTCTCCGTCATCCTTTAAATCTACATCCGGAAAGCTTTTGATATACTGCTGAAACTGCGAATATCCATAATCTCTCACTTTAAAATTCCCGAACTTATTTCGAATCTTATTTCCGAGAGTTCCCAGAGATACTCCCTGACATCCCGCCTGTTTCAACTGGTACATAATATATTCTTCAATACGCTCCTGCTGACTTTTATCTTCATACAATGTCACGGATACTTTCGTTCCATCCTGTAACAGCTTCAGTTTTGGAAATGTTTCCAGAAACTTGGACAACAGACTGTATCCATATCTTCGCACATCGAAATCCGGGTACAGTTTGACCAGACGGCTTCCGACCTCTCCAAGTCCAGTCTCCTTATCGTTATTTTGATTTTCTGTAATAATCTTCACGACCGCTTCTTCAATCTGACTCTTGCAGACTGCACCGGCAGACTCTTTTTTGGACTCTTTTCCTACAACTGCATGTGCTGCTGCTTTTTCCGGTTTTTCAAGCATGCTGTCTTCTAACAGCAATTCCAGTACGGTAAAAATGTCACAGGCTTTTCGAAACGGCGGCGGCGTCTTATCTTCTCCCATTCCAATCACCATTTTTCCGCTTTCCCGAAGTCTGCTTGCCAGCTTTGTAAAATCGCTGTCACTGGACACCAGACAGAATCCTTCCAGCTCGCTTGTGTACAGCATATCCATAGCATCGATGATCATTGCGGAATCAGTCGCATTTTTCCCATGGGTATAGCTGAACTGCTGGATCGGCGTGATGGAGTTCTGCAAAAGCACCTCTTTCCAACTGGAATTGTAGGTGCTGGTCCAGTCCCCGTAAATCCTCTTGTACGTGACATTCCCATACTTGGACAACTCATCCAGTATCGGTTTGATATATTTTGCTGAAACATTGTCTGCATCGATCAGCAACGCGTATCTCTCTTCCATATTTGATAACCCTCTCCCTCTAAATTTTTCCATTCAAACACACCATTCTCACAGATCATGTAGCTGTGTTCTGAATTTTCTTTTGGAATCGACACAGAACCCGGATTCATGTACATGACACTCTGATCTGCTTCCGTATGAATCTTTTCACATGCCGGTATATGTGTGTGTCCGTTCAGCAGAATATCCCCTGCTTTCAGCATCGGCAGCTTTCCCGGATTCCACACATGACCATGTGTTGCATAAATATTCTGTCCATCCAGATTCAAAAAACAATAGTCCGCCAGAATCGGAAATTCCAGAACCATCTGATCCACTTCCGTGTCACAATTTCCTCTGACACATAAGAGCTCCTGTTTTCTTGCATTCAGCATGGCAATGACTTCTTTCGGCGCATACTCTTTCGGAAGATCATTGCGGGGGCCGTGATATAAAATATCCCCTAATAAAAGGAGCTTGTCTGCTTTTTCTCCGTCGTAAGCTTCCAACATTTTTCTGCAGTAATATGCAGAACCGTGAATATCTGATGCGATCATTAATTTCATATGTGATTCCCTCTTTTCTCTATTAAAAAACACTCTTGCTCAATTCCTTTTCCTGTTTCTATCAGCCTTTTGATCAGCTCTTGCAGCTTTGGATTTTCATCCTGAACACGCTTTAGTTTTTCCAGTGTTTCCGGATCTATCACTTCTGTAAATTCCTGATATGCTTCATATGTCTCAACATCCATCTGAAGCGGCTCTAACTCCGGAAAGATTGTTTTGCGTATATACTGAAAAATTTTGATTCCACCGTAATCCAGATCTCCGCTGTGAAAATATTGCACTTCACAGGATGTCTGATTTTTTAACACTTGATGCAGCTGCTTTAAAAATCTACATTCTTTTGGAGAAAAATATCCATGACTAAATAAGTATAGAATACCATCCTTATACGGTGCAGAGATATAATTGGCTTTATTCTCAAATATCACGATCTTCTGAATATTCTGTACTTCTTTTATCTCGGCATGCTCCAGTGTCTGACTGTTTAATGTAGTACCGAACCGATAACACTCTGTATTAATCTCCTGAGTGCTTCCATTTTCTTCTTTCAGACAAAAATGCAGTTTCCCTTTTAAAGACAGTTCTTGTGCATATTCTTCGATCCACAGCTGCTGAAGCACTGTCGTGTCATCCATTTCTTTTTCTACATCCGGACAGAATTTTTTCGCAGTACTGATGACATGACTTTGCATCTCTTGTTCAAATGTTTTTGTATTTCCCAAATATTTTTTACTGAAAATCCTTTTAAAAACAGATTCTGTAAGCTGATCCAGACCTTCAAAGCACGGGGCATATTTTTTCTCATCCGCTAATAATTCCAGAAGATCTTTTTTTCGTTTATTTTCCGATCGTTCCAGCAAATCCTGATAATATGCACGAATCCACAATTTTTTTACTTGTGCCATCTGGTTTCTTAAAAATTCTTGATATAACCGGATTTTCTCCTGTTTTGGCAGAAATTCTGCATCCACTTCCTGCTGATATAATGCATAAAATTTTTCTTTGTCTTCTATCTGTAGCGTATTCTTTCAATATCGCTTCCCCGATATCCATCTGCCCATTTAATTTGGATCAGATTTTTGTGCTGCAATTGCTCTGCCTCCTGCAGCACATCTGATTTTAAATGTTTTTTATCATAAAGCTCCCCATGTTCATTGGCCAGACTTTTTCCACCTCGGCTTTCTGCCCGCCAGCTTTCTGTCCCGGATTCAATCTGTTTTACGATATTTCCCAATATCCACGTCATCATTCTTCCCCTTGCAGCTGTTCAAACTCCATTCGTTCAAATTCCTGTATCGAAATATGCTTTTTATTCGGATTTGCATACACAAATGTCTTGTCTACATTTTCCAGATAGTTCTGAATCTTATCATTTGTTGCACTGATAATCGCCTGAAATCCCAGTCCCCGGATCAGAGAAATACAACTTGTTACTTTCTCTGCATCCATTTTGGAAAATGCCTCATCCAGGACAACCAGACGCAGGGTTGGCGGACGCTTGATCTTCGGAGACAGATTGATTCTGTAAATCTGTGCAAAGCTTGCCAGAAGCGCGATGTAAAGTGGGTTCTGACCTTCTCCACCGGAATTTTTCTTGATCATCTTGCTCAGACCGATCCGCATATCCTTTTCTCCCTGCACGATCTGCTGCATATCAAAGGAAAGATACGTGCGATAATCTGCATATTTATCCATATTTTTTCTGGCTTCCTCCAGCTCTTCCCTGGTGGCATTCTCCGGCGGAATGAAAATCTCGATCAGCTCATTCATCAGATCTCCGTATTCTTCCTCATGCTCCATGGTAAACAGGTTCATCTGATTTTCCATGTGGTCACTCAACTGAGACGGATTGATATCCAATGCGTCATCCATAAACATCCGATAGAATCGTCCGTCCGGACCTTTGTTTTTCGTAATGACAAACTGATACTTGTCCTTTCCGAAATCCAGACGGCTGATGATCCGGTTCAATTCATCTTTTTTCTGATATGCCTCTTTGATTGCATAACGAATCTTGGATACAAAATCAACTTTAAAGTGTTCCACTGCTGCTCTCGCCTGTTCCTGTGCTTCTTCCCTGTATTTTTCCAGGTTATCGCACTCAAGATTTGAAAGCTGCTTTTCGTACACGTCATTGTCACGGATCGTTGCAGAATAGGTTCTGTTCGGATATTTTCGAAGATATGCACTCCTTGCTTCTACCAGTTTTTCATATGCTTTTTCCTGCGCATCTTCCAAAGGCTGTTTTTTCTTGATACGTTCCCGCATCAGGTACTCATAATTGCGGCTCTGTCTGCCCTCCAGATACTCCTGAAATTCCGGCTCATATTTTTCTCTGTCCTGCTGCCGGAATTCATTTTCTTTCTGCACTAACTGTTCATTAAAATCTACCTGCATGTTCTGGAATCGTTTTCCGTTTTCCTGATGATTCCAGATGGTTTTCTGAACTGCCTCAATCTCTGCTTTCTTTGCTTCCTGCTTCTGCTGGATTTCCTGTTTCTGCTGCTCCCACACCAGAACGGATTCCTCTCGCAGCTTCTGCATTGTATCCAGAAGTCTGGCCTTTTCTGCCTCCTTTGCCGGAATTTTCTGCAGATCAGACAGCCATTGTCTGTAATCCTCCAGAGGCTGTGTCAGTCCTTCCAGCTGAGAGATCCTGCGGATTTCTTCCAGCATTTCCTGCAGTGGAATCCGTTCCTCCTGAAGACTCTCACATTTTTCTTCCAGACGGCGGATCCTCTGACGCATACTGGTCTCTCCGATATATGCCCTTCTCGTATAATTTTCCGGATTGATATGCTGCAGACGGAAGCTGTGGTACAGCACACAGTCTGCAGTGATTCCGATCCGGTTCTGACGAAGCTCTTCGATACTTTCACATTTGATAACATTTCCGAGGAAGAAATTGATGTATGCCTGCACATACGGCTCTTTTGCAATCAGCTCCTTAGCAAGGGCTCCTTCTTTTACTTCCCATTCTGTCTCCTGTACTTTTTCTGTATCCAGAACTGCTGCCCGGAAAAATTTCTTCTTATCCATGTCCTGATAGATTTCCATGGCAATTTTCGCGTACTTTGGTTCCACGACTAGAAGCAGCTTGTTGTTTCCGAGATATCCTTCGATGGCATTGTGCCAGCGTTCGTCCCGCACATCCAGAAGATCTGCCAGAATCTGCACATTGACAAACTTGCCGCACTTCTCATGCAGCCGGTTTCTCAACTCATATCTCGCTTCTTCCAGTTCTTTTGGATAGGCTTTTCTTCCCTGTTTCAGCTCTTTTAATTCTTCCGTGCTGCCTTTTCTTCTTTTTTGACCGCGCGAAGTCTGGCATCTGTCTCCTGACGCTCTTCTTCCAGTTCTTCCCGGATCTGTGTCAGACTTATCTGCAGCCTTTCCAGCTCACCTTCCGTGATCTTTCCAGAAACAAACCGGTCAATATCCCACAAGGTCTGGTTCGGCGTCACATCTTTTTCTTTCCACTCTTTGAGACCATCTGCAGTCTTTTTCCATCTTGCCTTACTGTTCTGCAGCCGTTCCAGGGCTTCGTTCAGACTCTCCAGATCTTTTTCCATGGCTGCATAACCACTGTCCGCAATCTTCAAAATTATTGCTTCGTATTCTTTCTGAAGTTCTGCCTGCTCTTTCTCCAGATTGACTCTTTTCGCTTCCTGTCCTGCAATCTCCGTCTGTGTCTCTTTCATCCGGTCATTCAGTTCCTGGATCTTACTCTGCAGATGCAGGATTTCCAGCCTGGAAATCTGATAGGTACAGGACGCCGTCTCTTCCTGTTTTTCTTCATACTGCCGATAGGAACCCCGGATCTCCTGAAGATACCCGATTTCTTCCATGGTCTCTTCGATTTTCCCGCGCATTCTTCCATACTGCATCACACTTTCCTGCAGCTCTTCAATGTGCATATCCTGTTCCATACAGATATATTCTTTCACGAAATCTTCCAGTTTGATATTCATACGGAACGGAATGGCTCGCTTGAACAAACGAGGAAATTTTTCGATATCCAGACCACCCAGATAAATGTCATACATCTGTCTGCGGAATCTCTCATTGCTCGGACCACAATAATACTCTTCCTTTGAAAATGTCCGCTGCAGATATTCTTTGACTTCAAATGTCGTCAGGCAGCGCTTATCCGCCCGGTACTGATTTTCCAGAAGCCCGCTTTTATGCCAGAAAAACAGGCGATTGATCTCATTTGTGGCTGTCTCAACATCAAATACCACTCCCACGCACTGCTTTTCTTTCGTATCTGTCTGCTCCAGCTCCAGAACGATCGTACTGGAGAAATTCTGGTTTCTCAAATACTGGGATTCGTTATTTTCCCCGATGTTCACCATTCCCCTTAAATATTCGATCAGAGAACGGTCAGAGTCGTCTGCTGCCGCCTTATTAAAAAATCCTCTTCCGTCTGTGTTCGCGTACAGTACGATCTGCATGGCGTCGATCACTGTAGACTTTCCACTTCCGGAATGTCCGGTAAAGAAATTGATTCCCTGATTAAGAGTAAGTACTTTTCTGTCTATGTAATGCCAGTTATTCAGGCAGATTTTCGAGAGCGCTTTGAACGCCTGTTTTGTCTCCACTGTCTTCCTCCTCGCTGAACGTCTCTAATAGTTCTCTGATATCATCTCCAAGCAGCACTGTATTGATGCACGGATAAATGACAAGTCTGCTGTTCTCATCCAGCTCCTCCATCACATCCACAGGTTCCACAATCTGATATTTTTTCAAAAATGCAACAGTCCTCCGCATCTCTGTCGGGGACGGCAGGCCGCTTAACACATGGAATTCTCCCGCTTTTCCGTTCACTGCTCCAAGAGTGGTCACAATATGGCTGCTGGATGACACTGCTGCCATCTGCTCATCATAGATCAGCTTTAACACCAGAATATAGATTGTGGCAAGTCTGGAGAGCTTTTCTCCCCATAGTGTCTCTCCCTGGATGTACATGACGCCCATATGCAGATTTTCCTGCAGTGTGATTCCGGCAACTGCAAAATATTCCTCCAGAAATTCCCTGTGCTTGCTGCATACACGGTACTCCCTGACCGGAACCATCCGCCCGGTCCGTTTTTCAAATTTTCGTTCCAGAAGAAAGGTCTGACGATATAATGTCTGGATCACATGTTTGATATCGTCCTGCTCTTCTTCCGAAAGCTGTTCGTAATATTCGATCATTGCGGTCTCCTTCGCACAAATTTTAATGCCGGATATTGATACTGTCCACTTTGGATGACTGTCTCTTCCTCGTTCAATACCCGATATTTACTGTTCTTTCTGGTACTGTAGTCATATGCCAGGATCAGTTTTTCAAATGCTGTCTCTTCTGTAATATGAAGTGTTCCGGCGTCCATCACTTCGTTTTCCATATGCTCTTCGATAAAATCCTCTATCTCCTGTCTGCTGTAGCGCATCTGAATCCGGTTTAACTTCAGCACATCCTCCCGGTTCAGATCTTCATATTCTTCATCCTGTCCCATCTGGCTGATAAAGTCTGTCCTCTGTTTTCTTCTCTTATACAATGATTTTTCGGAAATCATCTCAAACAAAGACAGGTTCATCCGTTTTCCCGCTTCTGTAAGCAGCCTCTCCGGTTCTTCCTGCGCAGAAATTTTATTCAGAAGCTGCACCACCAACCCCTTGGTATCGGTCTCTCCGCTTAACAGATAATTCATCCGGCTCACGGTTGCCCGCACATATTTGGAATGCTCTCTGTCCATATTGGAGATCCTGTGTTCAATGTCATCAAAGCCCCGTTCGATCAGATCCAGCAGATCTAACACATCCTCTTTCGTATCTCCTGCTGCTTTTGCTTTCTGCCGGATGCTTTCAATCCATTCTTCATTTTCCCGCATATCCCGGAGACATTCTTTGATGTCCATCTTGTAGATATAAAAATTGTCTGAGGTCTTTAAGATATGATACTTTTTCTTGACAATTTCTTCCACATACCCGTCCAGATGCTCCCGCAAAAGTTCTCCGTAAGACTCCTGATCCAAAAGCCTCTCGAAAAACTTGTCCATATTATGAAGCATATCCTGCAGCGCTTTGTTCAGCTTTCTTGTATTGATCAGGCCGTCCTGAGCATATTCAGATTTACTCTGGAATTATTCTGAAAGGAAAACAGTGTGGCATATACATTCTGAATATATAATTCTGTTTCTTCCAGCTCTTCGGACGTGAGTCGCTCAAATGCCTCAATAAAAACCGCCGCATAATCCGGTATCACAATATTTGTGGTCATCGTACTGTAATCTTCGATCTTCTTCAGCCATCCGGTCTTTAAAAGCCACCGTAAAATGCGGGATGCTGTCGTCTCCAACATGTCAAAGTCCGTCTCGTTCTCCTCCCGTTGAAGCAAAACCTGTTTCTGTGCATTCATATCACTCAATACCTGCACACAGATTTCTTTCGTCAGAAAATAATTACTGTACTGATATTCCTCATTGATCACCAACAGCGACTCCATGTAAATCTCCCGGTTTACCGAACGGAACAAACTCCAGAATGTGTCCGGGATCTCGTATCGTAACTGCATAATTTTCTCCGTATCTCGTTGATTTGTGTCTGTCATATTATAGCACGAAGTCGGTTTCAGGTACAAATAGTTCTGTAACACAATATGCCCCCTCCCGGGAGAACAGTCTTGTTATTTTAACTGCCTTCCCGAAAGGAGCATATCTGATGAAAGGATATCCCTTCTATATGTTTACTTTTTCACTTTTAGTGTGCTTTAAATTCATCCGGCACCTGATCGATCGTCTGCCATTTCTGCATTGCGTTTTCTACGCTCATTCCTTTGCTGATCGCATCCTTACGCACTGCATTGATCGCCTGAATTTCTTTCATTCTTGCACCGGTCAGTTTATATCCGCGCATTGCGATCAGTGTTGCGATCCATGCAAGCATTGGAACAACACAGAATAAAATGATTACAATCGTATGCATTCCCTCTGAATAAGGGGTTGTTCCATCCGGAAGTGTTGACAGTCCGATGATTGTCACCGCAATTCCTACTACTGTAGATCCCAGAGAGCTTACCAGCTTATCCACAAGTGAGAATAAGGTTCCGATAATTCCCGGAATATAGCGTCCGGAACGGAATGTTTCGTAATCTGAACAGTCTGCAACCATTGGAATCGGCATATCTGCTGTTGCATAGTATGCTCCGTATCCGATTCCGAAGAAAAGGATAAACAGAATCGTATAGAGATTCAGGTTTGTCAGACTCAGATTCATCGCTGCAACTTCCGGTTTCCACAACAGAAGCAATGCTAAAACACCGATGTACATAACAAGTGCAACGCTGATATAGAGCATTAAAGATGCCTTCTGTCCTTTCTTCTGTGAAGTACGTACTGTCAACAGGAAGAATGGAACGGAAAATACATATCCGACGATCATCATCGGAAGATACAGACCTTTGTAATCTCCCATCATCGCTCCGTAAAGCATCGCCAGAACCGTCATATTCGTTGCGATCGAGAATGCAAGCTTACATCCTGCACCAGCGATCATCAGTCTCTGTAATTCTTTGTTTGCTTTTAAAATAGCTACATATTCTTTTATTTTAACTTTTTCTTTTCCGCCTTCTCCACCAAGTCCAAAGAATTCCGGACGGTCTTTTTCTGCAATACCGATAACAGCCAGTGCAGTCATGATCGCTGATACGATCATCGCCAGAGGAATCATGATATTAAAGAATTCTTCTGTTCTGTAATTTCCTCCGGTTACGATCGGCGCAAGAAACTGTACAAGCCCCATACCGATCAGGCTGGCAATCGTATTAAAGATTGTAAACAGAGGTCTCTGTTTCGGGTCATTTGTCAGACATGTCTGTCCTGAACGTGTAACCGATGTCTGGAATGTATATCCAACCATATTCAGTGCGTAGAACAAAATAAAGCATAAATAACGCAGCCACATCATATCCTCAGAAATGATACGGGTTCCAAAATACAGTAAAATTGAGGATACGATCATAATCAGATTTCCGATTACCATAAACGGTCTGAATTTTCCCCATTTGGTAGAAGTTCTGTCCATGATTGCTCCGATGATCGGGTCAATGAACGCATCTCCTGCACGCATCAATGTTACCATTGTAGTTGCAAACGCCAGCAATAAGCCAAGAACTCCGTTTGCATAATATGCAATAAAGTTCATTGTCAAAATATAATAGACATTTGTCGCCCCATTATTCATAGGGAAAAGAACAAGCTGATACATCTTTGCCCTGTTCAGAGCATTGACAGATGTTGCCTGAGTAGATTCCTGTTTCATATTATTCTCCATTCTCCCGCCCGGATGCGGCGGTCTGTCTCTTTGCCTAAAACAGCACCTCTGCTTTGTAAAAAGCAGAGGGCCATCCGATTTACTCGTTTCTTATTTCAATTTCTTCTGCAAGATTTGCAGTTGCTTTTTTCTTATACCCAGTTCTGGCTCTTTCCTTTGCTCTTTTTGAGCTTGTAATCCGGATTTGGCTGGCTGACACGGCGAATTGTGCTCGTATCTTTTGCCTGACCGGACACAGCTTCCAGACGAACTTCTCCGTTTAACGGAACCCGGAATTCAAAGACTTTATTGCCTGTCTTTTCTTCCAGCAGCTTGCCGTTTGCATATAATGCAACTTTTGTCTGGTTCGAATAAACCTTAACTGTAGTGACTGCTTCCGTTCTGTCTACGTAGCGGCTTCCGCAAAGATGTACAAAAGGCTCTTTGCTCCAGTACGCTTTGTAAATGTAGAAGCTGTCTTTTTTTACTTTCCGGTCGAATGTCATAAGTCCCTTATGATTCATTCCCGGCTCTCCACCCTGATCTCTCGCATCTGCCGCAAAATCGAACATGTTCCATACGTGGGTACTCCACATATACGGATGACGCTCAAAACATTTCAGCATAAATTCATGGTAGAGACTCTGATATTCTTCTGTATGGTCTCCTCTTCTTGGACGTGAGGAATGTAAATTCGGCATTCCTTCACAGCCATACTCAGAATATCCCAAACACCTGTTAGGGTACACGCGGTGGAAAAAGCTGATCCACCAGTCATTTAAAAACAACCCTGGAACATACCATCCCAAATACAAGTTCCAGCTTACTAAGTCAGACAGATGTGCTACCTTGTTGAAAGGACCGCACACTGCATAGCAGGCCAGTGTTGTAGGACGTATGGAATCCATTTTGTGACACAGATCATTGAGTTCACGGTGATTATCCAGCATATCCTTATTATCCTTTGTGGAAATCGTGATCTCATTGGATATTCCCCATGTAACGATACTTGGATGATTGTAATTCTGTACAATCAGCTCTTTCATCTGGCTAATGGTATTTTCCCGTCCGTTTGGCATATGTTCTGAGATGTATGGAATCTCCGCCCAGACAATCATTCCGTACTGATCACACAGATCATAGAAATACTGATCATGCTGATAATGCGCGAGACGAACTGTATTCGCCCCGATCTCACGGATAAATTCCATATCTTCTCTGTGGTGTTCTTTTGTTAATGCATTTCCGATTCCCTTCCGATCCTGGTGTCTGGATACTCCATGCAGAGGATAGGAGCGTCCGTTCAGGAAAAATCCTTTTTTCGGATCCACGCTGAATGTACGGACACCAAATGGAATGCGAACGTCGTCTTTGACTTCTCCATCTTTCATCAACTCTACTACTGCTGTATATAAATATGGATCTTCTACTCCATCCCAAAGATGTACATCCGGTATCGTAACCGTCACATCTTTTCCTTCACCTTTTGCTACAGGATTTCCCTGTGCATCAATCAAAGTTACTGCTACTTTGGCATTTTCTGCCTTATGGAAACTCTCTACATGAACCTTTCCATCTTTTCCTTCTACTGTCGGCGTTACCATTACACCGTCTCCGCCGTAGTAGTCCATCTCAAAATGTTCATTTGATACAATACGAAGAAGAACATCTCTGTAAATTCCACCATAAAATGTGAAATCTGCTTTTTGAGGATATACTCTGTCGTTGACACTGTTATCCACTGCTACTTCTAACTTGTTTTCTTTTGTTAAAAACTCTGTCACATCTGCACGGAATGTGGAATATCCGCCGTCATGACTCATCACCTTCTGACCGTTTAACTCCACCTCGGCAGAGGAATTTACTCCCTGAAACTCCAGATATACTCTCTGGGTCTTGCTGTCAAAATCCGGGGCTGCAAATGTAGTGCTGTAGTGACAGGTTCCTCGATAATAGTCATTTCCTCCATCCTGTCCGTCCACTGCATTCCAGGTATGCGGTAAATCCACTTTGACCGCTTTTCCGTCACGCCCTGTGAACACCCAGCCTTTCTTCAGTTCAATTTCTCTTCTCATTTTACTGGTTCGCATAGTAATTACTCCATGTTTTTTGTTATTTCTTACACTTCTCAATTTATTTCGAAATGATTATATCTGCAATAATTTGCAAATACAACCGTTTTTGTTCAGGTGGTATTTCTTATGGAGTAAGTGGGTAAATTTTTTACAAAAAAGAGCCTGGCTCACTGACCAGACCCTTTGTGTCTCTTCTACTTTTTGTTGGAATCTCTTTCAAGAGGAAGCATAACGTTGAAATAAAAACATCCATTTTTTACCTCTGTTGTCAAATGTCCCTCATATTTTTGAATGGTATGGAGCATGCTCTTCATTCCATATCCGTGATATCCGTTCTTCGCCTTTGTCGTAAGCGGAAGTCCATCCTCAAACTTCACTTCTCCGCACATCGGATTGACTATCTGCAGCATCAGAAAGCTTTGTCTTTCGTACAGCATGATATCAATCACTCTTTTTTCTTTGCTTTCCAGCTTTCTCACCGCTTCAATTGCGTTATCCAGAGCATTTCCAAACAATGTATACAAATCTACCGGATTCATAAAAGCCAGCAGAGATCCATCTGCCACACAGTTGATATGAATCCCGCTATTTTCACAGATCAGACTTTTTTCTGTCAAAATGGTATCCAGAATTTCATTTCCTGTTCTCACAATAGCACTGTAGATCTGCACGGATTTTTCAATTTTTTCGAGATATGTTTCCCTCTCTTTTTCATCTTTGACAGCACGTATCGCCTGTACCTGATGCTTCAGATCATGACATTTGTGATTGATCAGCTCTATCGTCTCTTTGGACAGCTGATACTGCCCTTTTTGTTGATGCCAGAGAAGCTGAATGGTTTCCAGCTCTTTTCTCATACTGCTCTTTTTAAACAATGCACTTTGCAGATACAATAAGGTGATACAATAAAACTGCAACACAATGTTGAATAAAGCAGCCCCCGGATCGACCTTTGCGTAAATAAACAAATTTTCTGACATAATACAAAACACCCATGCAGAAACCATCTGTCTCGGGCCAATCTGATATTGCCCCTTTTCCGGCATCCAGCGAGCCAGTGTCAGTCCTATGGCCACATTTACTGCCACCGAAAATAAAATTTTCAAAAGCCAGTTTCCCAAATCTCCCAGCAGTGGACTGCAAAGTACATAGCTGGTTTCCAGTACCAGCAAAAATGTCATCGTTCCCCATACACCACAATACCAGAGGCCAAATCCCTTGCCCTTCACACAACTGTAAAAAATCAGAACCGCACTAAAATACGTGATAAATAAAAGGGGCACCTGCCCCCAGTAGCTCCAGTCTGTAAGATTTTCTATCAAATAATATACTCCGGACAGAATTAAAACACATACTGCTCCCGACAGAATCAGTCTGACTTTAAAATGTGTCTTTCTTCTCAGCGGAAGCAGAAACACCAAACAGGATATCCATAAATTAATCCCATACCACAGGCTCTCCATTCCCAGCTTTAGATTTTCACTCATCGTTTCCCTCTTCCCTTTCCTGCATCAGCTCCCAGAAAATCTACCACTGCACTCAGAAATGCAGGTCTGTTTCTCCTGCTGATTTCCAGCTCATCTCCACTCACAACCGCAATGTTTTTTCTGATTTCGGAAACATACTTCAAATTCACCAGATAACACTGATTGCATTTTGCAAAATGCCAGTCTTCCAGCTCTTCCTGCACGTCCTTTAATGCTCCGCGAATCGTAAATACTCCTGCTTTCGTGTGATAGTGGAGCATCCGGTTCTGGATCTCTACATAATAGATCTCTCTGCTGTCCAGAAATTTCGCCCCATCCGGAAGATTCAGACAGATCCTTTTTCCTTCCCGGTTTTTCACTCTTCCCACAGCTCTTGTAAAACGCATGGAAAAGGTATAATAGTTGAGCGGTTTTAAAATGAAATCCAGCGCATCTACTTCGTAGCCCTTGATCGCATACTGCGCCATATTCGTGATAAAAACAATCACTACCTCCTTATCCAGTTCCCGTATCTTCTGAGCCGCCTCCATACCATTGAGATGAGGCATTTCGATATCCATCAGAAGAATGTCAAATTTGTGATAATTCTGAACCAGCTCTCTGCCGTCCGGAAATGCTGTAGTCTGAATCTGGAGATCATATTCCTTTGCATATCTGCCCACCATCTCCTGTATCAATCCACGATATTCAGTTTCATCTTCTACAACAGCTACACGCAGCATCCTCTGCCTCCTTTGCTATAAAATGTCATTTCCTGACTTGGTTTCTTATAAGAGTATTATTATACCATAATCTTTTTTGAAGATGTACCCCCTAAATATTGCCGGCAGGAATTCGTTTTCATCCCACTTGACATCTATCGGGAAACCCGTCACAATAAAGGTATACCCATCTAGGCATCCCGTAATACATGCCTGCGGCGGGCGGACTTTGTCCGATAAGGTATCAAAAACGATTTAGATGCGTGGCTCACATTTCTCAGCGAGGATAATCCGGAAATGATCGTCCAGCTAATCAAACAATATCCGAAGTTATTCCTATGTACCGGGAGATTTATGAGCTTTGCAGGAATGTGGAGAAAGTTATGGGATTGTTTTCAAAAGAATTACAAATATTGGATAAGAATACCGTGCAGTACATGATCGATCAAATGTAGGATACGATCGATGAACAACAGAATACTATTGCTCAAAAAAATGAGTTGCTTGCATCTCAGGAAGTTCTTTTGCAACAAAAAGAAAAAGAACTTGAGCAGCTTAAGAAACAGTTAGAAGAACAACGTAATTTGTAAGGAGTGCCACTTTTATGGATTTTTATACCGCCAAAACCCAATTCAACAATTATTTAAAAGACTACGACTGCCACAATGACAAAATTCGTCTAAAAATCGTACATACCTACGGTGTTGTCAAAGAAAGTGCCGATATTGCCGCCCGTATGAAATTATCTGAGGAAGATACGTCCCTCGCCAAGATGATCGCACTGCTGCATGATATCGGACGTTTTGAACAGTTGAAGCAATTTGACAGTTTTCTCCCTGACACGATGGATCACGCAGCTTACGGAGTCAAAATTCTGTTCGACAATGCGCCTCATCAAAATCTGATCCGTAACTTTATTCCAGAATCAGATTTTGACGAAATCATCCGTATTTCCATTGCCAAACACAGTGATTTTAAGCTGGATGGAATTTCCGATGCACGTACTTTACTTCATGCAAAGATCATCCGGGATGCCGATAAACTGGACAACTGCCGTGTAAAACTGGAAGACAGACTGGAAACTTTTATGGATACTTCCGCAGAGGAAACAGGCGCCTCTGCGATTTCTCCAAAAGTAAGAGATTCTATTTTACGTCATGAATGTATCCTGTCCTCTGACCGGGTAACACCGATGGATTACTGGATTTCTTATCTTGCTTATTTTTATGATATTAACTTCCGGGAAAGTCTGGATATCATCGAAGAGCAAAACTATATTCCCAAAATCATTGCCAGGATCCCTTATACCAATCCGGAGACAAAAGAAGTGATGAAACGCGTGGAAGAAGAATTGATCGAGTATGCCCGGATCGGACTTATCTCTTCCTGTCCATAATCTTACAATACACCATCCCGGCCAGCGTACTCACTGTTGTCGCCACAATCCCCGCACCTACAATTGCCGCCGGATTCACACTTCCATACTGACTCCGGTAGGCGATCACATTGATCGGGATCAACTGCAGCGAAGAGATATTCATGATCAGAATGTGCACATTTCATTGGATGCCACGCCGGGCTTTCTTGCCTTTCCCGGCGCTCTTTTCATCCTTCTTTCCTGTTCTAATTCGGCCAGTGCCTGCATTCCCTGAAGTCCGGCAGGCGTTGCCGCCCAGCCAAGCCCCAGAAAATTTGCAATAAAGTTTGTTGTAATATACTGATTCGCCTGATGCTCTTTCGGAATATCAGGAAACAAAAATCGGATCAGCGGTCTCATTTTTTTCGATGCCATCTCAATAATTCCCGCCCGGGACGCAATTTCCATGATTCCCATCCAGAATGCCATCACTCCCACCATTGTAATACACAAGGTTACTGCATCTTTTGCAGAATCCAGAGCTGCATTCGTGATATCGGGCATTTTTCCGGTGAATGCACCATATATGATTCCGATTATAATCATTCCTGCCCACAGATAATTCAACATCTTTTATTTTTCTCCCTGCCACATATATTTTTCTACCAGTTCAAACGGTGCCGGTCCTACATCCAGTACTGCCTTATGAAATTCTTTCTGGGAAAAATTCTCGCCTTTTTTTTCGACCCATTTTTTCTTTAATTCCAGAAATTCTACATAGCCGATATAATACTTCAGATAATTTCCCGGAGATCCAATGATCAGATCATAAATCTGATTTACGATCTCCGCACTTCCGACTCCATATTCTTTGAAAAATTTTACAGTATCCATCCGATTCCACCCATCATAATGAATGCCCATATCTGCCAGCGCATACAATGCCAGCAAAATGGAACTGTTTTTCTGAAGCAGAACCGCCTGCTCTCTGGTAAGAGAATCTGCCAGATAGTAGGAACCCATTTCCGCATACGTTGCCCAGCCTTCTACATATCCGCCAAAATTGAAAATACTGCGCAGTGGATCCGGCTTTGTCGATGCGTAATAAACCGTCTGATACAGATGCCCCGGATACCCCTCATGGGCCAGTGTTGTATACAGTGTCAGCTTATTACCCATCTGGGCCTGATTGACATAGATGACATTTTCTTCTGTGTCATCCAATGCCGGTATCATATAGAATGCCGGACTTAGATGTGCTTCCATGGCTTTTGGCACATATTTTACTTCTACACTCGTCTGGGGAAGTTTTGGGAACGTCTTCTGAATATCCAGACTCAGGCTGTTTAATATTTCTTTTGGATCGGTAGATTCCATCACTGCTGTTTCCTTTGCCTGTTCTGCTGTCAGTCCGATCACAGCTTTCATTGCCGCCAGATCATCTTTCATTTGATTCTTTGTCAGTTTCTGTAATTGAGGAACTGTTCTTGCAGATCCTGTGGACGCCTGCACTGTCAGTTCATAATATTCTTTTCCGTTTGGCAGATAACAGAGTCCTTCTTCGTTCTTACCGGAATCTTTCAACTCCACCACGGTTTTAATCAGCTGCTGATAGGCCGGCAACACATAGGTCTGCAGCATATATGCATTTTTCTGGATATAATCACTTTTCTCCGATTCGGACAGATCTGTAAGCTTCTGGATCCGATCAACAAACGTGGAAATCAGATAGTTGGAGTCTCCCATATCAATGAATGCCTGACACTGTTCAATTACGGTGTCCGCCGTATAGCTTGCCATAAAAAGCCCTTTTTGTGCCTTTTCCTGTTCAAATGCGATCAGGGAATTAAAATAATCGGGTGTTGTTTTCATCAACTCCAGATAAGCATCCACATCTTCTTTGCTTTGAAACTGATATTCTGACAACAGTACCGGAATCTGTGTCTGCACACCGCTGACTGTCCCCATGGGCTCTTCATACAGCAGATAATCACTTTCTTTTTTAGATAACTCCAGATAATAATCCAACACATCATATGTAAGCCTGTTTTCCCTTGATAATTTCCGATAGGAAAATCGTTTCAATGCCGCCTGTGTATTTTCTGTGGAAATTTTTCGGGTTCCTTTATCCGTATTAAAATATCCGAATGTAACCGGGGAATCCTGAATCCCATACTGACCGGGATCTTTGAGTGTATAATGCAGACTGACCGTATTTGACGCCACTTCCTGACAAAATAAGGTTTCGGTAAACTTTCTGAACTTTTTATTCTGGATTTCTGAAGACTGCCCGTGACATCCTGACAATATCACAGACAACAGCAAAGTAAGAACAAGAATGATCGAGATGACTTGCTTTTTTGTGCTCTTTCGCAAACGATCTGACATGCAAACTCCCAAAATCGATTTTGTTTTATCTTATGAGTCTTGAGGGATGTTATTCTCTGAAACCGCATATAGATTTAAAAATCTGATTTTATTTTGGAGTCAGCCATGAATCTTTTTCTCTACCTCACCAATTTTATTGTCCCGTTTCTGATCCTTGCCATCATCGTCTATGGACTTCTGATGAAGATCAACGTCTATGAACATTTCATCAAAGGTGCCCGAAACGGATTTTTAACCGTTCTCAAGATCATGCCCACACTCATCGGACTTATGGTGGCAGTGGGTATTCTCCGCGCTTCCGGGTTTCTGGAGATGATTTCCTCCTGTATCGGGCAGTTTACTGCTGCCATTGGATTTCCCGGAGAACTGGTTCCTCTTACGGTTGTCAAAATGTTTTCTTCCTCAGCCGCTACCGGACTTCTTCTGGATCTCTATAAAGAGTTTGGTACGGATTCTCTGATCGGACTGATCGCATCCATTTCCATGTCCTGTACAGAGACCATCTTTTATACTATGAGTGTCTATTTCATGACCGCAAAGATCAAAAACTCCCGCTACACACTGACTGGAGCGCTGATTGCCACCTTCGCCGGACTTGCAGCCAGCGTGGTCCTGTCTCAATTCATGCTGCAATAGATTGTTTTGCAGGTTTGAATATGGTACACTGATGTTAGACATAAGGAGGTGTTCTGATGGCGAGTATTACTCTTGAAAATCTGAACAAGACATATCCCAACGGATTTGTATCTGTCAAAAATCTTTCTTTGCATATAGAAGACGGAGAGTTTGTTACCTTTTTCGGACCAAGCGGCTGCGGAAAATCCACCATACTTCGCATGATCGGTGGTATGGAGGATATTACATCCGGTGAAATCTATCTCGGAAAAGATCTGCTCAACGATATTCTGCCCCGTGACCGTAGTCTTGCCATGGCGTTTCAGAATTATCAGCTCTATTCTCACTTAAACGTGTATGACAATATCGCGCTTGGACTGCGCCTTCGCAATCTTCCGCGGCAGATTATTGACAGCCGTGTGAAAATGGCAGCACATTTTTTCAATATCACGGACATTCTTGAGAAAAAGATCCGGGTGATCAATGAGGCGCAGAAACAACGCGTTGCACTTGGACGTGCTGTTGTATGCAAACCAAAAGTCCTTCTGGTCGATGAAGATTTTGCCCGACAGAACGAACATCGCAGAAAAGAAATGATGCGTGATATCCGGCGCATCAACAAAGAGCTTGGCATTACAGTCCTCTATGTAACTAACAAGCGGGGAGAAACTGAGATTGCAGGACAAAAAGTAATCTCCATGAGAGACGGAGAGATTGTGGATATCAAAAAAATCTGAATCACATAAGCTCATCGTACAAAAAAGGAACGCAGAAATCTTTCCTGATTCCTGCGTTTCTTTTTTATTTTCTGCTTTCCAGATATTGGTAAATATCCCTCTTAGACACTCCCCTGTCCTTTGCGACAGCTTTCATTGCTGATTTCTTATCCATTCCCTGTTTTGTGTATACTTCCATGTGATCTTCAATGGTCATTTCTTCCCACTGTTTTCTCTCCTCTTCCCGGGCTTCTTCCCGGCTCTTCCCCTCGATCACCAGAACACATTCCCCTTTTGGAGGATTTGCCTCATAATGAGCCACTGCTTCTTCCAAAGTCACTGCAAGAGCTGTCTCATGACGTTTTGTCAACTCCCGGCATACGGTAATCTTCCGGTTTCCAAGCCGCTCCAGAAACAATTTCAGAGTCTTTACAAGACGATGAGGTGCTTCATATACGATCATAGTCCTCGTTTCAGTCTCCATCTCCTTTAAAATCTGTTCCCGTTCTTTTTTATCTGATGGCAAAAATGCTTCAAATGCAAATCGTCTGGTAGACAGCCCGGAAATTGTCAGTGCCGTAATACAGGCTGCTGCCCCCGGAAGAGATGTTACCGGAATTCCGGATTCATAGCACATCTTCACAAGTTCCTCTCCGGGATCCGAAATTCCGGGCGTCCCGGCATCTGTGATCAAAGCGATATTCTGTCCTTCCAACAGCTTTTCTACCAGCTTTCTTCCTTTTTCGTATTTATTGTATTCGTGATAACTGGTCATTGGTGTCTGTATCTCAAAATGATTTAACAGCTTGATACTGTTTCTTGTATCCTCCGCTGCGATCAGATCCACTTCTTTGAGTGTACGGATCACACGAAAAGTCATATCCTCCAGATTTCCGATTGGAGTTGCACACAAATATAACGTTCCTGTCATGCTGTTTCCTTTCTCTCACCCTCACCGGGTATACATAATTATAGGCGGTTCGATCGTTACCCTCGGTTTTCCGCCTCGAAGACCTTCAATCAGCACCATCGTAGGTTCCTTATCAATATAAGGATGCACAAATCGGATCCGCTTCGGTTCGATCTTATATTCACTCATCTTCGTCAGAATCTCTGCCAGACGAAACGGTTTATGTATCATATAAAACCGCCCTTTCCCGTCCGCAAGTAATTGTTTGCTCTCTCGTAAAATATCATCCAGAGTACATAAAATCTCATGCCGCGCGATCGCTTTGGCATCTCCCGGATTCTGCAGACCATGCTGGTTCAGCATATACGGTGGATTGGTCACGATCACATCAAAAAAAGTCGGCTTGAATAACGCTGCCGCCTCTTTGATATCTCCCTGCACAATCTCAATTTTTTCCTGCAGATGATTCCACTCTATACTTCTTCTCGCCATATCAGCACTTTCTTTTTGAATCTCAAGTCCGATAAAATGCTCTCCTCTGGTCTTTGCGGACAATAAAATCGGTAAGATCCCAGTTCCGGTTCCCAGATCCAGAACCTTCTCCCCCGGTTTGACCCTGGCAAAATCAGAAAGCATCACCGCATCAATCCCAAAACAAAATCGTTCCGGATCCTGATGATCTGAAGCCCATTAAGCTGCAGATCATCCAGACGCTCTCCGGATTTTAAATTATTTGTCATCTAATCTTGACGCTCCTTCTCCCTTTTCCAGTTCCGCGAGCTTGCGCATCTCTTCTTTTGAGACCTTCGCTTTTCGCTTACGCGGACGGAATTTTAATTCTTCCGCCTGATATTCCCTGATTTCTTTTTCATCGTTTTCCAGATTTACAACTACTTTCACCAGTTTTCTCAGAACACTTAAGGAATGGACCGTTCCTGTCAATCCATCTGAAGTCGTAACCGTATCTCCTACTGACGGAAGCTGGCTGTTTAATTCTTCATAAGTCTCTTCCTCGTTCGTCAGACAACACATCAGCCTTCCGCACACTCCGGAGATCTTGGTCGGATTCAGGGACAGATTCTGCTCTTTTGCCATCTTAATGGAAACTGCAGCAAACTCGGACAAATACGTGTGACAGCATAATGGTCTTCCGCAGATTCCGATTCCGCCCCGGATCTTCGTCTCATCTCTTACACCGATCTGACGCAGCTCGATCCGAATGCGAAATACTGCTGCCAGATCTTTTACCAGCTCACGGAAATCGATACGCCCGTCTGCTGTGAAATAAAACAGCACTTTATTGTTGTCAAATGTATATTCCGCATCGATCAGTTTCATCTCCAGACCATGCTTTCTGATCTTCCAGACAAATCTGAAATGCTTCCTTTTCTTTTTCTCTATTTTTCTCTTCTGTCTTCTGATCCTGCTCTGTGGCGATCCGAATGACAGACTTCAGCGGCTGTATCACCTCTTGATCTTTTACTTTTCTGGTTCCGATCACAACCTTTCCATACTCTACACCGCGCGCAGTCTCCACAATCACGTGGTCTCCCTGTTTGATCTCAAACTTTCCCGGTGAAAAATAGTAGATTTTTCCGGCTGTCCGAAACCTTACTCCAATCACTTTTGTCATTCTATCAGTTCTCCTTTATTGTCAATAAAAGCAATTCCATCGTCAGTTCAAAATTGACATTTGCTTTTAGTCTGGCCTTTGCCTTTTCAATTCCGTCCAGAATATTCTCGATTCCCTCGTAAGAGCTCTTGCTTGCCCGGTCCTTGATAAATCTGAGCTGATCAGAAAATACGACCTGATCCACATTCTTTGTGGCTTTATAGATCAGCACATCCCGATACCATACCGAGATCACATCCAGATAGTCTGTGATATTCATCTTATAAGAAACCACTCGTTTTACGGCTGCCTCCAGCGCATCCACATCCATGTCATTAATCTCACGCAGCAGATGAACTGCCTCTTCCTTGATCTCATTAAAATGCTCTGATGTCGCAAGCATGATCGCACGTCCCATATTCCCCTGCGCAAACGCCACGCACACATCTGCTTTATAATCCGGAATCTCCATCTGTTCCATCAGATATTTTTGATCAGCTGATCTTTGATATTTCTCAGCTTCAGCATTACACATCTGGAACGGATCGTCGGAAGAAGAATCTCCGCATTCTCTGTCAGAAGCAGGATCACCGCATAAGCCGGCGGCTCCTCGATCGTCTTCAACAGCGCATTCTGCGCCTGTACACTCATCATATCTGCATCTGGTACAATATAGATCTTATATTTGCTGCTGTATGGCTTGATCACAATATCATTGTTGATCTGCTCTCTGATGTCATCAATACTGATCGTATTTGGTTTTTCGTGTGTCACCCTGATAATATCCGGCTGATTATTCGATGCTGCCTGTTTGCAGGACTGGCACTTTCCGCATGCGTCTCCGTCTTCATCCCGGTTCTGACACTGCAGGCTCATAGCGAACAAATTTGCCAGAAGTCGTTTTCCGGAACCTTTTTCCCCATTCAAAATATATGCATGGGAAACCTTATCTGTTTTTACCGCATTTTCAATATACTGTATTATATTTTTGTGTCCAACCACGTCTTTAAAACTGCTCATATCATCACCTGCTGTCTTTTCTTGAATTCCTTCGGTTACTGTTTCAGTATAGCATAATTTTGATGTAAGATATACCCAGATTCCTGCAATTGCACAAAAAAAACAGCAGAAGTCTCCTTCCGCCGTCTTTCTTATATTCTGATCCCGGTGTCACCGTCAAACAAGTGCAGTTTATCATTTCTGAGACAAAAAGAAATCCTGTCTCCCCGTCTATATGGTGTGTCTGCATTTGTCCTCAATGCCACATCCTTCCCTTCGTATGTAAAATAAAGATAGGTTTCTGCACCGAGCATTTCATACACCAGAACCTCATGCTCTGTTCCTTCCTCTGTAAGTACCAGATCTTCCGGACGCACACCTACTGTGATCACCTCACCCATATATCCCTTTCGGAAAACTCTTTCGGCATCTTCTTCTGTCAGATTGACCGCAAAATCTCCAATCTGAAGATAGGTTCCATATTCTCCGCCTCTGCAGCATTTCCCCTGAAAGAAATTCATAGGCGGCATTCCGATAAAACCTGCCACAAATGTATTTGCCGGACAGTTGTAAAGTTCTTCCGGTGATGCGACTTGCTGAATCACTCCGTCTTTCATCACTACAATCTTTGTTCCAAGTGTCATCGCCTCTGTCTGATCATGCGTCACATAAATAAACGTCGTTTTCAGCTTCTGGTACAACCTCAGTATCTCCGCCCTCATCTGTGTTCTTAATTTTGCATCCAGATTGGACAATGGCTCATCCATCAGGAAAATTCTTGGATTCCGTACAATTGCACGTCCCATTGCCACTCTCTGCTTCTGCCCGCCCGAAAGTTCTCCCGGCTTTCTGTCCAGAACCCCTTCGAGTCCAAGAATCTTTGCCGCTTCCTCCACCTTCTGTCTGCGTTCTTTTTTCGGTACCTTTTTCAGCCGGAGCTATATGCCATATTCTCAAATACGGTCATATGCGGGTACAGTGCATAATTCTGAAACACCATTGCAATATTTCTGTCGCATGACTGTACCTGATTCATCATTTTTCCATCGATCAGAAGCTCCCCGTCGGATATTTCCTCCAATCCTGCGATCATCCGCAGCGTTGTCGATTTTCCACATCCGGAAGGACCTACGAAAATCACAAACTCCTGATCCTTGATCTTAAGATTAAAATCCTGTACCGCAACTACTTTGTCTTCATATTTTTTATATACATGTTTCAACTGAATCTCAGCCACAGCAATGCCTCCTTAATATCTATATCTGTTCCAATAATTGCGGAAGTTCTCCCACAGAATTTAATATATAATCTGCTTCCCCGCAAAAATCTGCTTCCTGACTCACTCCGCTTAAAACACCAATGGCAACTCCCCCGTTTTCTCTTGCAAAACGAATGTCATTATATGTATCTCCAACCACTGCGATTTCCTGCGGCTTCAGTCCGAATTTTTTCTGAAATTCCAGAAACATATCTGCTTCCGGTTTCGGGCGCAGGACACCATCATCCGCTCCCACATAATCAAATTTTTCCAGTACCTCCAGCCGTTTCAGACAGTTTTTTGCAGACGGCACAGTATCTGCTGTTGCAAGTCCGATCCAAATGTTTCTCTGTTTCAGCGAATCAAGGACTGCTTTAATGTCCGCTGTTTCCACATACTGTGCCTGACTTTCCGTCACATATTCAGCAAACAGCCGCTCCAGCTGCATCCTCACTTTTCGGCTGTCCAGATAAATCTGCTCCCTTGAAAGTTCATCCGTAATATCCAGAGCAATTTCTGAATAGGACTTATACGCAAGCCCGCCATAAGGATCGATTTCTCCATTCTCGATTCCCATAGCATAAAACACACGTTCCTTTACTTCCTCCGAAAGCTCATTTTCTTTTAAAAACTGTATTACGACCGCTTTTGCCGCACCCAGCCATAAGGAAAAAAAGTCAATCAGAGTTCCATCTTTATCAAATAAAATTCCTTTAATCATCTGTTAAACCTTCTGTCTCTCCTTTGATTTCTCCGAAAGTGGTCCTCTCCGGCTCTTTCTTTCCTCGAAATACCGGATTTACATATCCCAGAAATTCTTTTTTCTTTGTTCTGACTTCCAGTCTGATCCACTGCCAGGAAGTATTTTCCAGAATCAAGTGTGTCTCTACATGATATTTTCCGTTTTCAGACGAACTGACCGACAGTTCCACATAATTTCCATTCATCACAAGAAATGCTTCCGGTTCTTCTGTCAGTCCCAAAATTTCCGCCCGATATGTAATCTCACACTTCTTTGCAGTGATCTCATCTCCCGGAAGACAGTTCTGACCATCCACCTTGATTTTTGGCTCTATTTTGCAGAATCTGGTCACACACAGATGTCCCTGCCTTACTGCATTCATCAGATTTTTCGGACTTAATCCGTCACAAAATACCCATGTTGCGGGATCTCCCACCGCAGACGGAAGGCTTGCCCCTTCATAAAATTCATCCTCCAGATTGTGAGAATCACTTCCTCCCACTCCGAACACACGAATTCCTTCATTCCATACTTGATCCAAAAAACGAATTGCCATACCATTAGATCCTGGTCCATCCGGATACGTCGGATCATTGATGATCTCCATACAGTTGATATCCCGCAGGTCTGTATTTTCAAACTGCCACTTCCAGATGGTCAGAAACGGATGATTGATACTGCGAATCCATCCTTTTTGTTTTGCTTGTGCTATCGTCTGATCCATATACGTATCTATGACCTCTTCTCCGTTATGCTTCACGATCTCCAGAATTTTCTCCGGCATTTCCGTAATTCCAAACAGATTCATGTGTCCTTTATCTGTCGTTACCTCAATTCCGGGAAGCACACAGAGTGAAGTCTTACACCAGCCGGTATGCATCAGATTATGTTCTGTCGGCACATAAAAATCCAAACCGCTTTCCTCTGCTCTTTCAGAAGCATGCCCGATCGTCTCTTTTCCGTCAGACAACCTCGTATGCGTATGAAAATCACCCTTATACCATCCGGATTCCGGACAAAATACGTTCTCCCAACGATAGCTTTTTTCCGAGACATGAAGTCCGTTTTCCCCCCAGCATTCTCCGCCGATCGGATCAGAAACCACATCTTTCCGGTCCGAAACTGTCAGTACAATTTCTCCGGTTTGTTCTCCCAGCTTCTGCGCAACATATTCTGTAAAAATACCGATTCCGATTTTCCATGTTCCGGGATAAATCTCTCCCGGAACACCTCCTATCGTTGTATCTTTTGTACTTTTTCCGATTCCCGGGTTCTGCTGCCCATATCCCAGCAGCTTCTGAAACCGAATTTCTTTTTTGGGATCTTCCAGAAACAAGAATGCCATATACCGAAATTCTTCGGGCATTTCTATCATCATCTGAATGTGTTCTGTTCCTTCTGGAATTTCAATCCATTTTTCCTGAATATTTTTTTCTTCTTTTCCGATTTTAAATCTAATCTGATCTCTCATTTTATAATGCATCCAATGCTTCCTGTGCTGTTTTCTGTGCTTCATCCAGAGCTTCCTGTGCAGGTACGTTTTCCAACTCTACCTTATCCGCTGCAATTGACAGGGCATCCAGAATCTTTCCTCCTGTCGGATCCTGAAGAGCCGGTGTTCCGTGAGATGCCTGCTGAAGCGGAACCAGTGCCTGAGGATTTTCTTCTGCATAAGACTTAAACTCTTCTACTTCCTGTGTAGACTCACGTACTGCCACATATCCTGTGCCCATGGACCATTTTGCCTGATTTTCCGGAGTTGTAAAATATTTCATAAACTCATAAACACCTTCTTTTTCTTCATCAGAAGAATTCTGAAGCATCACAAGCTGCAGTGCATCTGCCGTTGGTGCTGAAGGGTTGTCGTTAAATCCAGGCTGTTCCATGGCTCCCACAATGCTAAAGTCCAGATCTGCCTGATCTCCGGAAGAACCTGTATAACCGCCTGCTTTATTCTGCAGAACGTCGTCAATCGTCGTGTACCAGTATTCCCAGCCCTGTCCACCGGAATTTACTTTCATGATCTTGTCATCGTGAATCCATGTACGGAAGCTCTCCCATACCTCTACCCATTCGTCTGAATTGATCATCACTTTTTTCCCATCCTCACTCAGAAGAGAGGCTCCGTTGCTGAGTGCTGCATCAATCAGATTTCCTGAGCCCCACATTGGCTCCCAGCCCACAAAGGAACCATCAGAAGCTGTCATTTTCTCTGCTGCCGCTGCAAGATCCTGCCAGGTCTTGATCGTTGCCGGGTCAATTCCCGCTTTTTCAAATGCCGCTTTATTGTAGTACATCACCTGTGTTGTACCATATGCAGGCAGTGCAAACAATTTTCCGTTCTCATCCTCCCCCTGCTCATAAAATACCGGCAGATAATCATCTTTTTCAAAGGAATCATCTTTTTCTACATACTCATTGATGTCTGCAACCAGATTTTTTTCAGAAAGATTTCTGGATTTATCTGTATCCAGAAGTGCCATGTCCGGAGCTTTCTTTCCTGCAATCCCTGCCTGCAGTTTTTCATAAGTCTCTGTATAATCCGCCTGTGTTGTTGTCTTAACTTCATATTTGTCCTGAGACTCATTGAATGCATCTACAATGTCCTGAAATACATTGACTGCTGTTTTTCCCCCGGAATACCAGAGATCCAACTGAATTTTTCCATCTGCCGTCTTTGTCGTTTCTGCAGCCTTTGCATTGTTTCCACATCCTGTCACCAGGGACATTCCAAGTACACAAACTAATAATGCTGATACAATTCTCTTTTTCATTTTCTTTTTTCTCCTTCATGCATCGTATGTCATTTTTTCTTTGCTTTCTTTATGTAAAAAAGGAATTATCCTTTCATACCCGTATCTCCGCCGATTCCATTGATAAACCACTTTTGCGTAAATGCAAACAGAATCAGAAGCGGCAGTACGATCAATGTACTTCCTGCCATGACCAGGGGCCATTCTGTTCCATAAGCACCGCCTTCTATAAAGAATTTTCTCAATCCCTGTGACACCATCATCTTCTCATCCGCATCTGTGATTAGAGAAGGCCACATATAACTGTTGTAGCAGGTAATAAAGTTCATCAGTCCAAATGTGATGAACGAAGATTTTGTCATCGGACACACGACCCGCCACAAAATCTTCCAGGAGCTTGCCCCGTCGATTCTTGCTGCCTCGATTAGTCCCATTGGAACCTGCATAAATGCCTGTCGAAGCAGAAAGATTCCGAAAATGCTGACACAGTTGGAAATGATCAGCCCTGTAAACGTGTTCAGCAGATTCCAGTTTGCCAGAATAATATAGCTCGGAATATATGTTGCTGCTGTCGGAAGCATATAAGTTCCCATGATGACTGCAAACAACGCTTTCTTGCCTTTAAAATTCATAAAAACAATCGCATAGGCGATCATCGCACCTGTTACGATCTGCAGCGCCAGCGTGATCACTGATACAAACAAACTGTTGCCGACATATCGAAGAAGCGGTGATTCAAAAATGACCTGGTAAAAGTTATGCCACTGGAATTCTGCCGGAAAAAATGAACGGACATCCATAATCTCCGCCTTTGTTTTCAGTGCACTTAAAATCATCCATACAAACGGAAAGATTGTGAAAATACTGAAGATCAGTAAAATCATTCCTTTTCCGAGTTTTTCGATTCCTGTTCTTATCTTCATAATCTGTCCTTCTTTCTAATAATGCACCCATTTTTTCGATGCACCGAACTGTACTGCCGATAATACTACGGTGATTATAATCATCACAATCGCCACCGCAGTTGCCTGCCCCATGTTAAACTCTTCAAATCCAAGCTGATAATACATATACAGCAAGGTTCTTGTGCTTCCGGACGGACCTCCCTGAGTCAGAATCTGAATCTGATCATATGCCTGCAGTGAAGTTACCATCGTAATAATTACCAGGAAAAACGTAGTCGGAGAAATACACGGAATCGTAACATCCCGGAATCTCTGCCACCTTTTTGCTCCATCCAGCCCGCTTGCCTCGTACAACTCTTTCGGAACCTTTTCCAATGCGGAAAGATAAAAGATCATCGCATATCCCAGACTCTTCCACACAGTCACAATGATCACAGCGAGCATTGCTGTGTCTGAACTTTTAATCCACTGTAATTCGGGGAGATGCAGAAATCTCATTACCGTATTTGCAATTCCCGTATTCGGATCGTAGATCCAGGTCCATACGATCGACACTGCAACAGTCGGCGTGATCCATGGCGAAAACAAAATAAATTTGATGATCCCGCTTCCTTTAAATGCTTTCTGCATCAAAAGAGCCAGCATCAGACCAAGTACGATCGTCGGAATCAGAGTTCCCAATGTAAACACAACTGTGTTCCAAAGTGCATCGTAAAATCTGGCATCCTGAAACAACGAAATAAAATTATCAAAAAATACAAAATTGTAGTCCGGAGTCATATAATCCCAGTCTGTGAAACTAATATAGACAGATCGCAGGATCGGATAAATCCAAAATACGATCAGAGGAATGAATGCCGGCAGAACAAAAAGAGTCACACTGCCCAGTTGCCTGAATTTTACTTTATTCTTCATTTTTTCTATCCTTTCTTATCAACCGTAAATCCCTGTCATAATTCCTGCCGTTACCGGGAGCGCCAGCCAGATTCCTCTGATATCCCAGACAGCCGGAAGCAAAAACAGACAGATTGGCGAAACTGCCAGGCTTTCTATATAAGTCATAAACACCGCTTTTTTCGTCTGCATGACTGCATTGAGGCAGGATACATTCAATTTTGCCGTTCCCGTTAACAGAAATGCAAATGAACTGATCAGCATCCCCGAAGAAAAATACTGCTTTGACTCTGCTGACAGACCAAACCATCCTCCAATATACGGAATCATACAGATCGTCACTGCTGCCGCCGTGATTCCTAAGATGATTTCTGCGGTGTAAGCGATTTTTTTTACTGCTCTTACCTCTGTCTCCTTTTTCGCACCATGATAAAAACTAATCAGAGGCTGTACACCTTCTCCGATTCCCGTCAGAAAATACTGAACCGGGAATGCAATATAAGAAATAGCCGCATAACACGCCACCGCTGCATTTCCGCCATAACGAAGACACTGCAGATTTGTAAAAATAAGTGCAGCTGTCGGCGCAAGTGATGTTCCAAATGCCGTAATCCCAATCTTGAAAATATCTGCAGCATATTGCCTGTGCCACAACAGTCTCCATTTTCGATAACCTGTTTTCCACAGGATCGCACATCCTGCCATAACTACCACGGCCTGCGCCGTCACCGTTCCAAATGCGGCTCCCCTGATTCCCATATTCAATCGGAACATCAGATAATAGTTCACCAGAATATTGACTGCAAATCCTGCTGCCATGCTGAGCATTGCTCCCAGCGACTGATTCATATTTCTCAAAAGAGGCATGATTCCGGTTCCTGCCACCTGAAGGATACTTCCGGCAATAATGATCGCCGTATACTTGATTGCTTCCGTCTGAACACTTCCCGCAGCTCCCAAAATTTCTAAAAACGGTTTCTGTACCAGAGACAGCAAAATCGTTGCAAGTATACCTGTACCGATCAGAAATGTCATTGTAAGCTCAAACAAATTTTCACATACCTTCTGCTCTCCCCGCCCTCTGTAATGAGAGTACAAAACACTTCCTCCCGTTCCGATTCCAATTCCGAGCGCAGTGATCAGTGCCGGGATCGGCCACGCAATATTAATCGCTGCAAGCCCTGTATCTCCCGCTGCCTTTCCTACAAAAATCCCATCCACAATGCTGTACATTCCTGACATGGTAAACGCCAGTACGGTAGGGAATGCCTCTTTTATTACTTTCTTTAACATCAAACTGTTTCCTTTCTTAATGGCACGTTCGTCATTATAACGTTCCTTTTTTAACATCACTTCAATTGCAAGTTAAACTCTTGTAAAGCAAAAAAAGAGAAACAAACGGCAAATCTGCCCGTCTGCTTCTCTTTTTATCTTTTTCCTGTTTTCTTTTAAAGCGAAGTCATTTCTTCCCGGATCAACTCTGTAATTTCACTCAGACATTTTTCCATCTCCAGATTTTCAAATCTCCTTACAATTCCTGCTCTTTTCAAATTCTCTTCGGAGAAATCCTCTGCATCTGCCAGAAAACGTCTGCACATCTCCGCATATTTGGGGTCCTTCTGCTGTCGTTCCCTGCAAAGCGCTCTCTCCAGCCTCAGCCCGTCCTCTACCTCAATGTAAATCGGAATCAGCTGTTCTTCTCCAAAATACTCCCGCATCCCATAATAAGATTCCAGAGTCCCTATCACAAGATAATCATACTTCTGGAGATCTATCTGCCCGTCATCTGCTGTAAAATATGTCCAGATTCCACACTTTGTATTATAAGAACGTACTTCTATGACACGTTCCTTCTCCTTAAGTTCGTTCAGCCTTTCTTCGTCCACAAAAAAATATTCCACACCATCGGTCTCCCCTTCCCTGATCGGTCGGGTCGTATAAGGAGTAATCCGCTTTAACTGCGGCAGTTTTTCTCTTATTTTCTTATAAATCGTATCTTTTCCGGAAGAACTTTTCCCCATAATATAAAAAATTTTACTCATTTATCAACACCTCGATATAGTTTTCCACACTAATTCCTTCCACAGAAAACCCTTTGTTCTGATAATCCACTAACATTGCTGCTGTTTCCTTAGTGATTCGTTCCCCCGGAACGATCAGCGGAATTCCCGGCGGATACAAATACGCATATTCCATGGAAATAAATCCCGCCGACTCCTTCCAGCTCAGGCTCTTTACGTTTTCCATTCTTCGCATTCCTTCTACCTCAAAGCTCGTGAGAACCTGTTCCTGACGGGGCAGATAATACCTTTTCTCTTCCTCTGAATTTTTTTCCAATTCCTCATCAATCTCAAACAAAGCACTGAGCAGCCGATCCATTCCTTCTTTTGTATCTCCAATCGAAGTCATGGCAATCACATAAGATCCTGCAGCCATTTCCATCTGCAGATGATATTCTAAAAGCAATCTCTCATACAACATTTTCCCTGTAAACACTCGATTCTCTTTCTTAAGAATCGTATCTTTTACAGACAGCACCAGTTTGGATCTGTCGAATTCTTCTGTCTCCAGTAATCTGATATGCTTTAATTTTTTTAACTCTCTCCTTTTGCTTTCCAGATTCTTCACATAAGTCTCAAACAACACATTCCCCTGTTCTGCCACCGTCTTCAGACATTCATCCATACTTGCCATCAACACATAAGAAGGACTGCTCGTCTGAAAAATATGCAGATAATTCCGAATCTTCCTTCGATCGATCCGTGTCCCATTCAAGTGAATCAGTGCTGTCTGCGTCAATGCAGGAAGTGTTTTATGCAGACTGTGTATTACAACATCTGCCCCCTTTGTATTTGCATTCTTTGGAAAATAAGGGTGAAATCCAAAATGTGCTCCGTGTGCCTCATCCACAATCAACGGAATTTTTTTCTGATGTACAATTTCAGAAATCCTCTTAATATCCGACAACACCCCGTCATATGTCGGTGATGTCAATACCACAGCCTGAACCTCCTTATGTTCCTCTAATAACCTCTCAATTTTCTCAGGAGACACAGCCATATTCAGTTCCATTGTCTCATCAAATTCCGGATAAATATATACCGGACGCAATTCATTTAAAAAAACAGCATGATAGACCGACTTATGACAGTTTCTTGCCATTAAAATCTTTCCGCCTTTTTTAGTACATCCCATTACCGCACTTAAAATACCCGCAGTACTCCCATTAATCAAATAGTGCGTCTCCTCTGCATGATACATGGACGCTGCCCTGACTTCCGCTTCCCTGATGATCTCCTCCGCATGATGAAGATTATCAAATCCTTCAATCTCTGTAATATCAATTCCATATGGTAAATTCGCTCGTGTAACATCCGAATTACGTTTATGCCCAGGCATATGAAACCCATAATAATCCGACTTCCCATATGCTTCTAATTTTTCATATAAGTATTCCATAAATTTTTCTGCAAATGCTTATCCTTCCAATTTATTTCTATCCGTATCACTTTCGCTTTTATTATATCTTCTGTATACCTGTGTTGTAAATTAGATGTTATCCACATCTATTTCCGATTCAAATAAATATTCCAACATATTTCAGACTTTTTCACATATTATGTCTGTGCTGAATCTTTTGCATAGCATAGGTGTAATCAAAATATAAGTTAATATAACAAAAAGAACAAGCAAAATCGCTTGTTCTACAATGAGCGTGCGGGGATTCGAACCCCGGACAACTTGATTAAAAGTCAAGTGCTCTACCAACTGAGCTACACGCCCGTATTCAATTATTTCATTACTCTTGGCAACGAAAATGCCAGAGCCGGAATCGAACCAGCGACACGAGGATTTTCAGTCCTCTGCTCTACCAACTGAGCTATCTGGCATAAGACTTAAAAGTCTAAATTGCGGGGGCAGGATTTGAACCTACGACCTTCGGGTTATGAGCCCGACGAGCTTCCAGACTGCTCCACCCCGCGATATTAAATTCTTCTCATAAGAGAAAGCCGATGATCGGACTCGAACCGATAACCTGCTGATTACAAATCAGCTGCTCTGCCAATTGAGCCACATCGGCAACTTAACTGAGTCCTTACGGTACTCAAATGGATGGAGAAGGATTCGAACCTTCGAAGGCGTTGCCAACAGATTTACAGTCTGCCCCCTTTGGCCACTCGGGAATCCATCCTTATTTAATAAGTGGGGCCTACAGGGCTCGAACCTGTGACCCTCTGCTTGTAAGGCAGATGCTCTCCCAGCTGAGCTAAGACCCCATCTTAAACGACCCAGAAGAGACTCGAACTCTCGACCTCCGCCGTGACAGGGCGGCGCTCTAACCAACTGAGCCACTGGGCCATATTGAAGATATATTGTACCTTCAAAACTGCATACAAAGAATCATCCATTTCCTATCACCTTGCTTGGTTATGCCCTCGACCTATTAGTAACAGTCAGCTCCATGCGTTACCGCACTTCCACCTCTGCCCTATCTACCTCGTCGTCTTCAAGGGGTCTTACTAACTTGACGTTATGGGATATCTCATCTTGAGGGGGGCTTCACGCTTAGATGCCTTCAGCGTTTATCCCGTCCCGGCTTGGCTACTCTGCTATGCATTTGGTAATACAACAGATCCACCAGCGGCCAGTCCACCCCGGTCCTCTCGTACTAAGGGCAGCTCCTCTCAAATATCCTACGCCCACGCCGGATAGGGACCGAACTGTCTCACGACGTTCTGAACCCAGCTCGCGTACCGCTTTAA
>ENA-OQIG01000038-OQIG01000038.1-human-gut-metagenome-genome-assembly--contig:-NODE-38-length-74651-cov-11.044335_pt1 | contig 74651 bp, 83 predicted proteins | sample MGYA00242576_ERZ504741 | MGnify/ENA primary metagenome ERZ504741 (study PRJEB26092, sample SAMD00036436) | human gut metagenome | host: Homo sapiens | study: EMG produced TPA metagenomics assembly of... | reverse complement strand
CTTTCATGAAGGTATGGAATGTTGGAAAGAGGGAAGTTATGAATATATATGATATTGCAAAGAAGCAGGGGTTTCGATTTCAACCGTTTCGCGGGTTATGAATCATAAGGGAAATGTAAATCCGGACCGGAAAAAAAAAGTAAGAAGGAAAAATTACTAGGAAAAAAATAATTATAACGCCAAGTGCGATCGCACGCGGAATGGTGAGCAAATCGATGAAGACCGTCTCTGTTTTAACAGTGGATATCCGTGTTCCGCATTATGCCAGAACGGCCTATACCATAGAGAGAGAGTTCAGCGTCGTGGATACGAGGTTTCTCTGTGCAACACGGGCGGGGAGCTGGAAGAGACGATCAAGTATCTGCGGACAGCACGGGAGAAAAAGACGGATGGAATCGTACTGGTAGGTTCTGTGTTTAATACGCTTTGTAAAAATGCGGAAATCAGCGGGTTGCTGCAGAATATACCGGTTGTGCTTGCCAATGGAAAGCTGGAACTGCCAAATTCATATTCGGTTCTGGTCGATGACAGGTATGGAGTATCGCTTGCTGTGGAACATCTGATTCAAAAGGGACACCGCGAGATTTATTATCTGAGAGATATGGATACAGTCAGTGCACAGCTTAAATGTGAGGGATTTATTGCGGAGATGGAGAAATGTGGTCTCAAAAATGCAAGACAGCAGGTGCTGGAGACCGCATCAAGTATTGAAGGTGGTATAAAAGCGGTCGAACAGCTGATCCGGAGAAAGCAAAAATTTACGGGAATTGTTTGCGGAGAGGATATTACGGCAGCAGGAGTTGTGAAAGCGCTTTTACATTATGGAATCAAGGTGCCGGAGGAAGTAGCAGTAACCGGTTATAATAATTCGGAATATGCAAAAATTTGTGAACCGCAATTGACAACAATTGATAATAAGCCGGAATTAGTGGCAATGATGAGTGTTCAGCTGTTGACTAGTCTGATTGAAAAGACAGAGGTATATTCATCCTGCACAATTCAGCCGGAGTTAGTGGAAGGACAGACAACTTAGGCTGGCGGAAGCATAAGAGAAAGATTTTTGGAAAAATATCTGAAAGTCTTTCTCTTATTTTTTGAAATATAAGAAAACGCTTGCATAATGTTAAAAAAATATCAGCGATTTGCACGAAAATCAGATTAAAAAATTATACTATATGCTGAAAGTAGTGTGTAGTTGATATCTTATATTGACAAAAACAGACAGATAACTATAATGAAAGCTAGAGAAAGCGCTTTTATGAGTTTTCAAAATATTTTCACAAACTGAAAGGAGATTATCATGAGAGTTCAATATGATGTTATGGTACAGGAGTTTACAAGAGTTTTGAAGAAAAGGGGATTCAATCATGAGGATGCAGAAAATGCAGCAGTTATTTTTGCACAGAATAGCCTTGCAGGTGTGTTCTCACATGGCTTGAACCGTTTTCCGCGTGTTGTCAGCTATCTGGAAAAAGGGGAGATCGATCCGAATGCGAAAGCAACCTGTGAAATGCAGATGGGAGCCATCGAGAGATGGGACGGGCATCGTGGATTCGGGCCTTTGAATGCAAAGAAAGCAATGGATCGTGCCTGTGAACTGGCAAAAGAGTACGGAGTCGGATGCGTTGCATTAGGAAACAATAACCACTGGATGAGAGGCGGTACATATGGATGGCTCGCAGCAGATCATGGATGTATCGGTATCTGCTGGTCCAACACAATGCCGAACATGCCGGCATGGGGCGGCTTGAACCGTAAAATAGGAAACAACCCGCTGATCATGGCAGTGCCTCGTTCCAATGGTGAACATGCGATGATTGACTGTGCAGTTTCTCAGTTTTCTTATGGAAAGATTGAAGATTGCCGTCTCAGAGGTGTACAGCTTCCGGTGCCGGGTGGATATGATACAAAAGGAGAGCTGACAACAGATCCTGCGGAAATCGAAAAAACATGGAGAGTCCTTCCAATGGGATACTGGAAAGGAAGCGGACTGTCTATCGTGCTTGATCTGATCGCAACCGTTCTGACAAATGGAAATTCTGTACAGAAGATCGGAACATTTGGAGATGAGATCGGACTGACTCAGATCATGATCGCTGTTGATCCGACAAAATTCAATACAGTAGAAGAGACAGATGCGATAGTAGAAGAGATTCTTGCAGATGTCAAATCTTCGGAACCGATCAAAGAAGGCGGAGAGGTTTATTATCCGGGAGAACTGGAGCTGAAAAATATCAAAGAGAACAAAGAACAGGGAATCCCGGTAATTGAAGAAGTTTGGGAATCCATCCTGAAAATGTAAGAAAAGAGAGAGAACTAGGGAGGAAATATCATGGAATATGTAATAGGAATCCTGCTGCTCGTCTCATTTGTAGGTCTTGCCGTTTACGCAGTTCGCGGCGGCAACCTGATGATGGGTATGCTGATCATGGGTATTATCTGGACAGTGCTTCCACTGATTGGAAATACTTTTGCAACAAATCCGGAATTTATCGCTGCATATCCGGGAATTACGGACATTAGTTTTGTAGATGCGATCACGAAAGTGTTCCAGTCCGGTCCGGAGGATGGGGAAGTGTTCTTGTCAATGTTGTGTTTGGTGCATGGTTTGGTCGTGTACTGCTTCAGACAGGAATTGCAGATGCATTGATTCGAAAGGCTGTTGAGCTTGGAGGAGATAAACCAGTCATTATCTGCGTCCTGCTTTCTACAGTAACAACGGCAATTTTCTCTACATTATTTGGTGCAGGGGCAGTTGTTGCGATTGGAGTGATCATTCTTCCGATCTTGATGAGTCTTGGTATTCCGAAGACACTTTCTATCGGTTCTTTTATGTTAAGTGTAGGAGCCGGAATGTACTTGAACCCGGTACTTACCGGACAGTTTCTGGCATTCTTCCTGGGAGAAGACGGAAAACAGCTGATCACCTATGATGATCCGGCACGTCTTCGCTGGGCAGGGATCGGACTTGCTGTACAGCTGATCATGGTGATCGTGATGTGCATGTTTTCTCTGAGAAAGAAGAAAACTGTTCATGCATGGAGTGCATCCGCCGCAAGAAAAGCACGTCCGGGATATGTTCCGACAGTTGCGCTGATCGCACCGATCCTTCCGGTTTTACTGCTGGTTGTATTGAATGTTCCGATCATTCTCGGATTTATCATTGGAAGTTTTTATGCACTGGCAGTTTGTGGAAAACTGAAATCTTTCCGGGGTGCCTGCCGTGTGCTGAATAAAGATTTTTATGATGGTGTAGTTGATACAGCACCGTTGGTTGGATTTCTGCTTATGATTCCGATGTTCAATAAAGCAGCAGAACTTTGTGTTCCTTATTTTAATGCGTTGCTTGGAAATGTAATTCCGCACAATACACTGGTGATCAGTATTGCGTTTGCACTTTTAGCACCACTTGGATTGTTCCGTGGACCGCTGACACTTTTCGGTTGTGGAGCAGCAACACTGGGAATCCTGAAAGGAATCGGATTCTCAACTCCATATCTGTTTGCGCTGATGGTCATTCCTTCTATTACAATGAATGTTTCCATCTGTATGACACAGAGCTGGATCGCATGGGGAGTCAGCTACGCAAAAGTATCAACAAGAGAACATCTGAAAAAGACATTGCCGGTTGCATGGATTGTTTGTATCATCATGCAGGCCATCACTTACATTATGTTTGGTTAAGGAGGAGTTTCAAATGAGTGATAGAAAAGTACGTATGGGTATCGATGTCGGCGGAACACATACAAAAGCCGTTGCCATCGACAATGCGACCCATGAAATTATCGGAAAGTCTTCTGTGAAAACAACACATGATGACAAGGCAGGGGTTGCGACCGGAGTTGTACAGGCATTTCAGAATTGCCTGAGAGAAAATGGAATCGATCCGAAAGATGTGATCTTTGTTGCACATTCTACGACACAGGCGACCAACGCTCTGATCGAAGGAGATGTGGCAAATGTAGGAGTGATCGGTGTCGGTCCGAAAGGTGTGGGCGGCTGGATCGCAAAAGCGCAGACGAATATGAAGGATATCAACCTTGGATCCGGGCGTTTTATCCGGCTTAAGAACCGCTTCATCTGTGATGAAAATCTGTCTGACCAGCTTGTGACAGATACGATTAAATCTCTGGTGGGTGATGGTGCACAGGTTATCGTGGCCAGTGAATCTTACGGTGTGGATGACATGGAAAATGAGACCGGCATCTGCAAGATTGCAAAAGATATGGGTCTGGAAGCGACAGCAGCCAGTGAGATCACCAAGCTTTATGGACTGACCAGACGTACACGTACAGCTGCAATCAATGCGTCCATTTTGCCGAAAATGCTCAATACAGCAAATTCTACAGAACAGAGTGTAAAAAGCGCCGGGTAGAAGTTCCTCTGATGATCATGAGAGGTGACGGCGGTGTTATGGAGATCAGTGAAATGAAAAAACGTCCGGTCCTTACGATGTTGTCCGGTCCTGCAGCTTCTGTGATGGGAAGTCTGATGTATCTGCGTGCCTCAAATGGTGTATATTTTGAAGTTGGAGGAACAACGACGAATATCGGTGTAATCAAAGACGGACGTCCTGCCATTGATTATTCGAATGTAGGCGGACATCGTACATATATCAGCAGTCTGGATGTGCGTGTCCTCGGTGTTGCCGGAGGAAGTATGGTGCGGGCAGATAAGAGCGGTGTCAAAGATGTGGGACCACGTTCCGCACATATTGCAGGTATGGACTATGCGGTATTTACTCCGGAAGAAGAAATCGTGGATCCGAAAGTCGTATTCTTCAGCGAAAGAGGGAGATCCTGCGGACTATGTAGCGATCGAACTGAAAAGCGGAAAGCGGATCACGATCACAAATACCTGTGCAGCGAATGTGCTGGGACTGATTAAACCAGAATATTTTGCCTATGGAAATGCCAATGCGGCGCGCAAGGCAATGCAGCCTCTGGCAGATTACATGGGAAAAACAGTGGAAGAGGTTGCAGAACAGATTCTGACAAGAGCCTATGAGAAAATTGAACCGATCATCATGGAACTGGCAGAAAAATATCGCCTGGAGAAAGATCAGATCAGTCTGGTAGGAGTCGGCGGAGGAGCCGCTTCCCTGATTGGATTCTGTTCGGATAAAATGGGACTTCGCTATTCCATTCCGGATAATGCAGAGGTCATTTCTTCCATCGGTGTTGCACTTGCAATGGTACGTGATGTAGTGGAACGAGTGGTTCCAAACCCGACACCGGAAGATATCCGCTCGATCAAAGCAGAAGCAATTGACAAAGCAGTGGAAAGTGGTGCCGCAGCGGACAGTGTGGATGTTCATATCGAGATCGATCCTCAGACTTCAAAGCTGACAGCGATCGCGCTGGGCTCCACAGAAGTAAAGACAACCGATCTTTTGAAGGAATGTACAGCAGAAGAAGCACGTCAGCTGGCAGCAGAGGATTTAAAAGAAGAACCTTCTGCAATCAAGGAAGAATGTGCAACAAAGAATTTCTATGTATTTGGTACAGACAGAAAAGGAAAACATCCGGTTCGTATTCTGGATAAAAAAGGATTTATCAAAGTGCAGAGAAATGATGGAAAAGCTCTTCTTTGTAAAGCGGGAAGCTACCGGAATGTGGTCTCTCAGATGTGGGAAGAACTGGCGATTTATCAGCAGGATGCCATCCTGCGTCCGGATTACTATATTTGCGCCGGAGCCCGGGTGATGGATTTTTCAGGATCTGTTGATCTGGATAAGATTATGATGCTGATGGAAGTTGAGATGCAGATGATCAATCCATCTGATGATGTGATCATTGTGGGAGCGAAAAACAGTCTGTAATAATAGAAGGGAATATGCAGCAATATGGACAAGAGTGGTAAAAGAAACCGGTTTTTGGATGCGCTGGCAGGCAGAAATGTACAGGAAGAACCAGAAAAGTTTCCGGAAATTCCATTGAAAGATATGGTGCAGACACTGGAGGGTGTGACAGAAGAAGCGTGGGGACGCTATGCATTTGCAAGAGAACCCCTGGAGCGAAAGTTTACGTCACAGGAAAAAGATGCGTACACTGTGAAAGCAAATGCCTGCGGACGGGAATGGGCGAAGCGCATCAGTGAAAAATATGGGACTGAAGATCCGAAGATTCTGGCCGGGAAAATGGGCATGAAAGTAAAGATGCCGAAAGTTCCGACCGGAGGAGGGGTGGTTTTGTTTGCACAGTATGTACAGCCAGATGAGATCACAATCTTTACAGACTGCGTAGATAAGGCGGCTGCGCTTGAAAAACAGTGCGGCTGCCCGCTTCTTAAAAAGGAGCGCCTGTTGGAAATTTTGCTGGCACACGAATTGTTTCATGCAGTGGAGGAACAATATGCAGGAGAAATTTTTACCAGAACAGAGAAAATTGAGCTGTGGAGAAAACCATTCTCCAACCGTTCTGTGATCTCATGCCTGTCAGAAATTGCGGCAATGGCATTTGCCAGACAACTTTCAGGGCTGAGTGTTTCTCCGTATATGCTGGACGTACTGCTTGTATATTCCTATGATAAAAATACTTCTTATGGTCTGTATGATGAAATCTGGAAATGGAACAGGGAAGTATTGTCCGATAAAAATCAGGAGGAAAAAAGATGCTGACGACAAATATTTTACTGGCTGAGAAATACGATTATCTCAGTGAGAAATTTAAAAAAGCGTTTACGTTTTTAAGAGATACCGATCTTGCCGCTCTGCCGGTTGGAAATGTACCGATTGACGGGAACGAAGTGTATGCGAATGTGCAGAGTTATTCTACAATGGATGCTGCAGATTGTCCGTTTGAAAGTCATAAAGAATACTTCGATGTACAATATGTAGTGGAAGGAGAAGAATGTTTCGGTTACGAGCCGGTAGAAAATCTGATTCCGTCCGTGGAGTATGATGCAGAGAAGGATCTGATTTTTTATCAGGAACCTGCGGATTTTGGAAGTGTCATTTTAAAAGCCGGGGATTTTGCAATCGTGCCGCCGGAAGACGGACATGCTCCGAGACGAATGACAGCAAATGGTTCCTGTCACGTAAAGAAAATTGTGGTGAAAGTAAGAGTATAGGAGGTAGTTCAAGTGAAGAGTTCATTTCGTTGGTATGGAGACAGTGATCCGGTCACACTCGATAAAATCCGTCAGATTCCGGGAATGCGTTCGATTGTTTCTGCTGTGTATGATGTGAAGCCGGGAGAAGTATGGCCGGAAGAGAGCATCAAACATCTGGTTGATGAATGTGCGGCAAATGGTCTGGTATTTGATGTGGTAGAGTCTATTCCTGTCACAGAAGAGATTAAACTTGGAAGACCGGAACGCGACCGTCATATTGAAAATTACTGTGAGTCGATCCAGCGCTGTGCGAAGTACGGAATCAAATGTATTACTTATAATTTTATGCCGGTTTTTGACTGGACGCGAACCCAGTTGGATAAAGAAGCTGAGGATGGATCTACCAGTCTTGTGATGTACTGGGATCAGCTGAAAGGGCTGGATCCACTGAAAGATGATATCCATCTGCCTGGCTGGGATGCCAGCTACACACAGGATGAGGTGCGTGAATTGATCCGGGCATATGGAGAGCTTGGAGAAGAAGGGCTGTGGGCGAATATTGAATATTTTCTGAAACGGGTGATCCCTGTGGCAGAAGAATGCGATGTCGTGATGGCATTACATCCGGATGATCCTCCGTATCCGATTTTTGGATTGCCGAGGGTGATTACATGTGAGAAAAATATTGATCGTTATCTGTCGATCGTGGACAGCCCGGCAAACAGTCTGTGTCTTTGCACAGGTTCGCTTGGAAGCTCCCCTGACAATGATATCCCTGCAATGGTGCGTAAATATTCCGCAATGGGGCGTATCGGCTTTATGCATATCAGGAATGTGAAGATTCTTCCGGACACATCGTTTGAAGAGTCAGGTCACTTGACGCAAAAAGGTTCTCTGGATATGAATGCGATCGTGAAGGCGCTAGTTGAAACGGGATTTGAAGGATATTTCCGTCCGGATCATGGACGCATGATCTGGGGAGAGAGCGGAAAGCCGGGATATGGTCTTTTTGACCGGGCGCTGGGAAGTGCGTATATCAATGGTCTGATCGAAGCAAATGGCGGAGTTATCGAAGAATAGGAAAAGGGACAGCACAATATTTTTTTCTGTCATAATATAGTATACAGCGGTCATGTTATATTCGGCATGACCGTTTTTTTATTTTTATCTGTCATAATGTGTTGATATTGTCTTCATATTTAAATATACTAGTGTAGCAGAGAAAGAATCTTTATAAGATTTTAATGGAACCAAAAAAGTTTTCATGCAGTTTTTAGATATGAAGTGTTAAATTTGACAGGAAGTGAAAAATATGGGAGCGAAGATGTGAAACAGGAACAGATGAAAATCTGGGAAAGATTTTTAAAAGGGCTGCTGGTAATGACAGGGATCCTTTTTATAGCAACTGGAATTGGATATTTATTCCGGTATCTTGGATTTTCAGAAGAAAATATCATTATTGTATACATTTTAGGGGTTCTGATCATTGCAATCATTACGGTCAACAGAGGATGGAGCGTATGCTATTCGCTGCTCAGTGTGTTGTTGTTTAATTTTTTGTTTACAGAGCCACGATTTACGTTTTCTTCGTATGATTACGGGTATCCAGTGACATTTGTAACGGTGTTTATTGCAGCCATGATCGTCAGTAATTTGACCATACAAATCCGTAAGCAGGGGTATCGGGCTGAGCAGATGGCTTTACGTACCCGCATCCTGTTGGAGACGAATCAGATGCTCCAGAAGGCGAAGAATGCGGATGAGATGATTGAAGAGACTGCAAGGCATCTGATGCGCATGATGGGAAAAAATGTGATATATTATCGGGCAGAGGATGGAATACTTTCTGAGCCAGGTTTTGTATGGCAGAACCTGGTGCAGCCAAGATGTTATACTTGCAGCAGCGGGAACGGCAGGCTGCGCAGTGGGTGTTCGAGAATCGAAAACGCGCAGGAACAGGAATGGATCAGTATCCGGATGCACATTGCCTGTATCTGGCAATCCGAAACGAAGACATGGTCTATGGCGTGATCGGAATTGCTCTGGAAGGATGATGATGGATGTCTATGAACAGAACCTGATTTTATCCATTTTAGGGGAATGTGCACTGGCATTGGAAAAAGAGGGCTATAACAGAAAACGGGAAGAAGCGCTTGCACAGGCAAAGAATGAGCAGTTAAGAGCAAATCTCCTGCGTTCGATTTCTCATGATCTTCGGACGCCTCTGACGAGTATTTCGGGAAATGCAGGGATTCTTCTGAACAGTGCGTCAGCGCTTGGTGAAGAGAAGCAAAAACAGCTTTATAAAGGAATTTATGATGATTCCATGTGGCTGATCAATCTGGTGGAAAATCTTCTGTCTGTGACGCGGCTGGAAGACGGGACTATGAATCTGAATCTGCAGATCGAATTGGTGGATGAGGTGATTGAGGGGGCGCTGAAACACATCAGCCGGGATCATTCGGACTATGAATTGAAATTTATTCATTCGGAAGAGCTGCTTCTGGCAAAAATGGATTCCCGTCTCATCATCCAGGTTATTATTAATATTGTGGACAATGCATTGAAATATACGCCGAAAGGCTCTAAAATAGAGATCTATGCAAGAAAAGAAAATCAGATGATCGCGATTTCATTGCAGATAATGGAAAAGGAATTGCGGATTGTGCAAAAGAAAAGATTTTTGATATGTTTTATACTGCAGACAGTAAAGTTGCAGACAGCAGAAGAGGTCTTGGACTGGGGCTGTTCCTCTGTAAGTCGATCATACAGGCGCATGGGGGAACGATTCAGGTAGCAGATAATGTTCCACATGGTACGATTTTTACATTTACACTGCAGGCAGAGGAGGTTACTTTGAATGAATAAACCATTGATTTTAGCGGTAGAAGATGATACAGCAGTAAGAAACTTGATTACAACTACATTAGAGACACAGGATTACCGTTTCCATACGGCGGCCAACGGTGCTCAGGCAATTTTGGAAGCAGCGTCTCAGAAACCGGATATCATGCTTCTGGATCTGGGGCTTCCGGACATGGATGGAGTGGAAGTGATCAAAAAAATCCGTTCCTGGTCAAATCTGCCGATTATAGTGATCAGTGCGCGGAGTGAAGACAGGGATAAGATTGAGGCGTTGGATGCAGGTGCGGATGACTATCTGACCAAGCCGTTTTCTGTAGAGGAGCTTCTGGCAAGACTGCGTGTGATCCTGCGAAGACTTCAGTATATGGAATCCAGCTCATCTCAGGAAGAAAAAGAATTTGTCAATGGAGACCTGCGGATTGATTATGTGTCCGGCTGTGTGTATTTAAAGGGGCAGGAACTGCATATGACATCCACGGAATATAAACTTCTGATTTTGCTTTCAAAAAATGTTGGAAAGGTATTGACTCATACATATATTACGAAAGAAATCTGGGGAAGTGCCTGGGACAATGATGTAGCTTCTTTGCGGGTGTTTATGGCAACGCTCAGAAAGAAGATTGAAGAAAATCCATCTCAGCCGAAATATATCCAGACACATGTGGGGGTTGGATATCGTATGTTGCGGGTGGCGCAGTGACAAAGTGAGTTTTTACGGGGCTGTGATGGCAGCCCCGCTTTGTTTTCATCTCTATGAAACATAGAAACGAGTATTACTCTCTAAATTCTAATATTGTAAATATGGGAGTTAAAAATCCAGACGGTAGCATTTGTTATATTATTGGAATCCGAAAAGAAATTAGAAACAAGATTGGAAAACAGCCTGGAGATCAGGTAACTGTAACAGTGAAAGAGGTATAGCGATCCGGACATTCCGCAACTCGTACTTTCAGAGGTGGACTTCATCTCATCTGATCAGGTATAGGTTTACAGATGGGAAGTAGTCTGAGAGAACAGACTACTCCGGCAGCTGGTGAAGAACGAATTGATTCTTGCGGAATTCCAGAATTCCTTCGTCGCGCATTTTTCCAAGTTCTTTCGAGAGGGCACTGCGATCCAGGTTGAGATAATCTGCCAGTTCCTGTCGGTTAAAAGAAATTTGAAAGACCGTGCTTTCGGCTTTGGACGCCTGAGAGGACAGATAGATCAGCAGACGTCCCCGGATGGTCTTTGGGGTTGTGCAGAAAATCCGGTTGGACAGGATGAGATTTTTGTAAATGGAAATTCGAAGGAGATTCTGCATGATCTTGTCCGTCCAGAGAGTATCTTTATAGCGGGGCTGCATCAAAGTCTCCAGATTCAGGAAAAGAAGATTTGTATATTCAGCGGCTACTGCATTCACCATCAAAGGCTCCTGACAAAAAGCGTAGGTTTCTGCAAATACTTGTCCTGCCGAGATGTTGCTCAGCAGACTTTTATTTCCCCAGAGATCTACATTTTCGATATTAACACTTCCCGTCAGAACAATTCCGATTTCTCGGACGGATTCTCCCATTCGAAAAATAAGTTCATTTTTTTCAAAAGACTGCTGACGCATGCAACTGCAGTTTTGCATTTCGTTCCATTCATTTTCTGTAATTCCCTGAAACAGAGGGGTCTGAACTTTTTTCATAAAATCTTCCTTCTGTGGTTATAACAACCGAAATATTGCCTTGATTGTACTATACTTGAACTACAAAAACAAGGGAGGAATCAAGATGATCAGAAGAATTATTCAGATAGATGAAGAAAAATGCAACGGATGCGGAGTCTGTGCAGCTGCATGTCATGAAGGTGCAATCGGGATGGTCGATGGAAAGGCAAAACTGTTAAGGGATGATTATTGTGACGGTCTGGGTGACTGTCTGCCGCAGTGTCCGACAGGAGCAATCCGTTTTGTGGAGCGGGAGGCTGCCCCATACGATGAGCAGGCAGTGCTGGAAAACCAGAGAAAAAAAGCAGAGCAGTCAACGACAGAATTTTCCGGCTGTCCGGGACAGCGAATGAGACAGCTTCATCCAGAAAGCGGTCATAATACCGAGCAAAAGTGTGCCGCACAGTCGTCACAGCTGGCACAGTGGCCATGCCAGATCAAACTGGTTCCGGTACATGCACCGTATTTTAATGGGGCGAAACTGTTGATTGCTGCAGATTGTACAGCTTATGCATACGCAAATGTACATCAGGAGTTTATGCGTGGAAAAGTAACACTTATTGGATGTCCTAAGCTGGATGAAGGAGATTACAGTGAGAAGCTGACACAGATCATTGCGGAAAATGAGATTCAGAGTGTAACAATTCTTCGTATGGAAGTGCCATGCTGCGGAGGCCTGGAAATGGCGGCAAAGAAAGCACTGCAAAACAGCGGAAAATTTATTCCATGGCAGGTCGTGACAGTTTCGATTGGCGGAAAGATTTTAGATTAGGATTTTATAGAATGAAAAATATCAGTAAATCAGAAGTGGTTGTGTTCGGAAAATGTAATACTTAAGGTTTCAAAGTGGGGGTATCATGTATTGTGATACGCCCCTCTTTCTCAATTATTTTCCTGATTCAGAGTCCATCCATAATCATTGTGGTATATCATCTGCTTCGTCATGCCGCCGTCAATACATATATTTTCCCCAGTGATAAAACCTGCTTTATCGGAACAAAGGTATAGTACCATATTGGCAATATCCAGGGAATTCCCAACGCGGCCGGCAGGGTGTTGAATCACATCTGCACCGTCATATTTTGTGTAAGCGGTATCGATCCAACCGGGAGATATTGAATTTACACGAACTTTCCCGGCAAGACTGACAGCAAGGGAGTGCGTAAGAGCTGCTATACCGCCTTTAGCAGCAGTGTAGCTTTCAGTCTGTGGCTGACTCATACGGTCCCGGGAGGAAGAGATATTTACAATTGCCGCATCAGGAGCAAAGTACGGAAGAAAAAGCTTTGTAAGATAGAATGGCGCTGTTATGCCTACTTTTAAAGCGTAGTTAAATTCTTCATAGGAACATTCCTTGATCCCTTTCATTAGCGGCAGTGCGTTATTGATCAGATAGTCTACCTTGCCATAGTCAGCAATTACTGTTTCCACAAAGCGGTGCAGAACTTCTTTTTCAGCCAAATCGCCGACAAAGTAATCATTTGGCTGTTTGTCGATGATACAGACAAAAGCGTTGTTCTTTTTAAATTCTTCGGCAATACATTTTCCAATACCTTGTGCGCCGCCTGTGATGACAACTACTTTGTTGTGAAACATTGTGCAAAACTCCTTTTTGTTTTTAGCATACTATAGAATGTTATAAAAAGCCACTGAGTTTCTTAAGATTTCGGGGGAATCTGCAAATGTAACAAGGTATACTTTTGGGACGAAGAGGTCAATGCCAGAATATTAACCGCGATAAAAAATGCAGGAAGCAATTCGACGGTTCTTCCAGAAGGCGGAACGTCCGTATCTACTGAGTTCAAAACTTATTTATAATTGTTTATCAAAATATATTATTGCAGAAAGTTCAAGAAGATTACGGGCTCCAATGTAAAATAGACAAAAAATGGTTAGTCGTTGTATGGTGATTGTAGATTGGCTGTCTACGAAAATGGGCAAAATTAAAAGTACTATTATTAAAAGCCAAGTGGAGATACTGGCAATTCTGTATGATTTTAGTTGTATCATTTCCCACCGTTCATCCCCCATATAATTCATCTGTTTCTTAGCTTTAAAAATATATAGGCTGAGTGTTACACCTAATGAAACAATAAGAAAAAATAAAATTATAGTTTGTTCATTCATATTAGTTCTCCTTCCTATATTCAAAAATTTTGTCGATCGAAACCTCAAATATTTCTGCAATTTTAAATGCTAATTCAAGAGAAGGTGTTTCACAATCCCCCTTTTTTCACCCGAATCTTTATACCATCTTTATACGAATCCATTTCAGCTTAATACAGATTTTATTTGCAATGTCCTACAATAGGGAACAGCAAGGAGGAAAAAAATATGATGGATTTAATTGCACTAGGAATTTTAATTATTTGTTTTGGATGTGTAAAATTATTTGCGAATTTTTGTGAATCGCTGATCAATCCAAAAGAAAAATAGGAGGATATAAAGATGATCGTTCTTGGAATTTTAGTTTTATTACTTGCCGGATATCTTGTGTATGCGCTGATACATCCGGAGAAATTGTGAGAAAAGAGAAAGGACAGCAACAGGAGGAAGAGAGATGTTACAGATTATACTCACACTGGCAATTTTCTTGATACTGGTCATTCCGATGGGAAAATATATGTATCACATTGCCACAAAGCAAAAAACATTTGCGGATAAGATGTTCAATCCGATCGACAATTTTTTATATAAAATTTGCGGAATCAAACGAGAAGACATGGGCTGGAAAAAGTACGCGATGTCTTTAGTACTGGCAAATGCAGTAATGGTATTTATCGGTTATTTGATTTTACGATTACAGAATTTGCTGTTTTTAAATCCGAACGGAGCTGATGGAATGGAGGCAAGTCTTTCCTTCAATACGATCATCAGTTTTATGACAAATACAAACCTGCAGCATTATGCAGGAGAAAGCGGTCTTTCTTACGGAAGTCAGTTGTGTGTGATCATTTTTATGATGTTTACCTCAGCTGCCAGCGGTTATGCAGCATGTATGGCATTTTGCCGCGGAGTTTCCGGAAGAAAGATGGGAAACTTTTATGAAGATGTGATCCGCGTAACGACCAGAATCCTGATTCCGTTTTCGTTTGTAATCGGTCTTCTTCTGGTAAGTCAGGGAGTGCCGCAGACATTACAGGCAAATGAAACGATACAGACAATCGAAGGAAAGATGCAGGATCTGCACTTGGACCGGTAGCCGCACTGGAAGCAATCAAGCATCTGGGAACAAACGGAGGTGGATTCTTCGGTGCAAACTCAGCGACACCGTTTGAGAACCCGACTGTTATTTCTAATATAATAGAAACGATTTCCATGATGATACTTCCGGGCTCTTGCGTTGTAGCATTTGGCCATATGATCCATGACAACAGAAAAGAAAATGCAGCGAGAAAAGCAGTTGCACCAAAACAGTTTGGTAAGCCAATGCTGATGGGAAGACAGGCAGCAGTGATTTTCGGAGCAATGTCCATCCTTTTTGTAGTAGGACTTGTAATCTGCTATTCTGCTGAGATGGCAGGAAATCCGGTGACTCATTCACTGGGACTTGCACAGGCAGGAAATATGGAAGGAAAAGAAACTCGCTTTGGAATCGCGCAGTCTGCAATATTTACAACGGTGACAACATCCTTTACAACAGGAACTGTTAACAACATGCATGATTCACTGACACCGCTTGGCGGTCTTGTTCCAATGCTCCACATGATGCTTAACTGTGTGTTCGGCGGAAAAGGTGTGGGTCTGATGAATATGGTTATGTATGTGATCCTGGCAGTTTTCATCTGTGGCCTGATGGTAGGACGTACACCGGAATATCTGAATAAAAAATTGAAGGCAGAGAGATGAAGCTGGTGGCGCTTGTGATTTTGATTCATCCACTTTTAATTCTTGGATTTTCTGCATTGGGTGTGGCAACACAGGCAGGAACAAGCGGCATTACGAACCCGGGATATCACGGACTGAGTCAGGTTCTGTACGAGTTTGCCTCTTCTGCGGCGAACAATGGTTCCGGATTTGAGGGACTGGCCGACAACAGTGTATTCTGGAATATCACGACCGGGCTGGCAATGTTCTTTGGAAGATATTTTTCCATTGTAGCACAGCTTGCAATCGCAGGATCTCTGCTGGCGAAAAAGAAAGTGAACGAATCAATCGGTTCGCTAAAGACAGATAATGTAACTTTTATGATCATTCTTGTATTTATTGTATACATTTTTGCCGCTCTGACCTTTTTCCCGGCGCTGGCACTTGGACCGGTAGCTGAGCATCTGTCCTTATGGCAGTAGAAAATGAGCGGAAAGGAGAATCCAACATGGCTAAGAAAGATAAGACAAAATTTATTACAAAGGATATTTTAAGATCCTCCATTCTGGGCGCATTTCAGAAACTGGATCTGCGCTACATGATAAAAAATCCGGTCATGTTTGTCGTAGAAATCGGATTTCTGTTCACTCTAATCCTGACAGTGTTTCCAACACTGTTTGGCGGAAGTGAAGAATATCGCGTGTACAACGGAGTTGTAACAGTCGTACTGTTTGTGACCGTGTTATTTGCAAACTTTGCAGAGTCCGTTGCAGAAGGAAGAGGAAAGGCACAGGCAGCTTCTTTGAAAAAGACAAAGCAGGATACAAAAGCAAGACTGCTTCTGGCAAATGGAGAAGAGAAAGTGATCAATGCTTCTGAACTGAAAAAAGGAGATATCGTGCTTGTAAAGACCGGAGAGGTGATTCCGAACGATGGAGAGATCATCGAAGGTGTTGCATCTGTAGATGAATCTGCAATTACGGGAGAATCCGCCCCTGTTACAAGAGAGGCGGGAGGAGATTTTTCCTCTGTGACAGGAGGTACGACAGTTGTTTCTGACTGGTTAAAGATTAAAATCGTGGCAGAACCCGGACAGTCTTTCCTGGATAAAATGATTGCACTGGTAGAGGGCGCATCCAGACAGAAATCTCCGAATGAGATCGCGCTGAACACACTGCTGATCGTGCTGACTTTGATTTTTCTGATCGTGATTGTATCTCTGTACCCGTTTGCACAGTATCTTGGAGTACAGATGCCGATTTCCTGGCTGATTGCTCTGATGGTATGTCTCATCCCGACAACGATCGGCGGTCTGCTTTCAGCTATTGGAATCGCGGGAATGGACCGTGTGACCAGATTCAATGTAATTGCCATGTCCGGAAAAGCAGTTGAGGCATGCGGAGATGTGGACACGATGATTCTTGACAAAACAGGAACCATTACATACGGAAACCGCCTGGCAGCAGAATTTTATCCGGTCAAGGGTGTTGCAAAAGAAGATCTGACAGATTATTGTGTGATGTGTTCTTTGATGGATGCTACCCCGGAAGGAAAATCTACAGTAGAACTGGGAAGAAATTTTGGGTGTGCGATCGACGATGGCGCAGCAGACCAGATGGAATTTGTAGAGTTTACTGCACAGTCTAAGATGAGCGGTGTGAATTTAAAAGACGGAACCAGAGTCAGAAAAGGAGCTTCCGAAGCAATCAAGACTTTTGTGAAAGAAGCAGGCGGAATCATCCCGTCGGATCTGGAAGGATTGTAACAGAAGTTTCAAATCTTGGAGGAACTCCGCTTGTTGTATGTGTAAACAACAAGATTTTAGGTGTGATCTATTTGAAGGATACAGTAAAACCAGGACTGGTGGAGCGTTTTGAAAGACTTCGCGAAATCGGAATCAAGACAATCATGTGTACCGGTGATAATCCGCTGACAGCAGCAACGATTGCGAAGGAAGCAGGAGTTGACGGTTTTATTGCAGAATGTAAACCGGAAGATAAAATTGAGGCGATCAAAAAAGAGCAGGCAGAAGGAAAAGTGGTTGCCATGACAGGTGACGGTACAAACGATGCTCCGGCGCTGGCACAGGCAGATGTTGGTCTGGCAATGAATTCCGGAACACAGGCGGCCAAAGAAGCAGCAAATATGGTGGATCTGGATTCAGACCCGACAAAGATTCTGGAAGTGGTGGAAATCGGAAAACAGCTTTTGATCACCAGAGGATCTTTGACCACATTTAGTATTGCGAATGATATTGCAAAATATTTTGCCATTATCCCGGCCATGTTTACGATGGTACTTCCACAGATGCAGATCTTGAATATCATGCATCTTTCTACGCCGGCAAGTGCGATCCTTTCTGCTTTGATCTTCAATGCGATCATTATACCGGGACTGATCCCGATTGCGATGAAAGGTGTCAAGTACAGACCGATGAAAGCAGAGAAAATGCTGCTTCGTAATATGGGAATCTACGGACTTGGCGGAATTGTTGTACCGTTTGTAGGAATTAAACTGATCGACCTGCTGGTAGCACCGCTGCTTGCAATGATCGGAATGTAGGAGGAAGCAGACTATGAAAGCATTTGGAAAAACAGTAGGAAAAACAGTTGTTTTCTGTCTTGTTATGATGCTGATGTGTTCATTTGTGTATCCGCTGGCATTGACAGGGGTCAGCCAGCTTACAATGAAGGCAAAGGCAGATGGAAGTAAAGTTGACAAAGATGGGAACCTCACAACAGATACCAAAGAGGCGGTAGGTTCTGCGCTGATCGGACAGGATTTTACAGAGGACTGTTATTTTCAGGGAAGAGTTTCCGCTGTAAATTACAATACTTATACAGAAGAGCAGAAAGAAAGCGGAGAATATGCAGGTGTTGCTTCCGGTTCTTATAACTACGCAAATTCCAATCCGGAATTAAAAGAGCGGATGGAGAAAGATCTGGAGCAGTTCTTAAAAGAGCATCCGGGAGTGAAAGCAGAGGATGTTCCGGCAGAGCTTCTGACAGCTTCCGGTTCCGGTCTGGATCCACATATCAGTCCGGAATCTGCAGAGGTTCAGATCCCGACAGTGGCAAAGAATTCCGGACTCTCTGAGGAGGAAGTAAAAAAGATCGTAGAAGAAAATACAGAAAAGAAAACACTGGGTGTATTTGGAGAAGAACGGGTAAATGTACTTGGATGTAATCTGGATATTGCAGCGGCAATGGGAAAATAGGAGGTTGCTTTGACAGAGGAAAACAGACCTGATCCGGGGCTGCTGTTGAAAAAACTACAGTACGAGGAGAAGGAAAAAGAGAAACAGACAAAGGGAAAACTGAAAATTTTTCTTGGATATGCGGCAGGATCCGGTAAGACATACGCCATGCTGGGAGCTGCCCATGAGGCAAAAAAGCATCAGGTGGATGTAGTGGCAGGTTATATCGAACCGCACGCACGTCCGGATACACAGGCAATGGCAGAGGGGCTGGAAGAAATTCCGCCCCTTATGGTCGATTATAAAGGAATCCAGCTTCGTGAGTTTAATCTGGATGCGGCGCTGGAGCGAAAACCAAAGCTGATCCTGGTGGATGAGCTCGCCCATACCAATGTCCGAGGAAGCCGGAATGAAAAGCGCTATCAGGATGTACGGGAGCTGCTTCGCGCAGGGATCAATGTATATACCACGATGAATATCCAGCATCTGGAAAGCCTCAATGATCTGGTAGGGAATATTACGAATATAGAAGTAAAAGAGCGTGTTCCTGACAGTGTGTTTGATCAGGCAGATCAGGTAGAGGTGATAGATATTGAGCCGGAAGACCTGATCGAGCGTATGAAAGAAGGAAAGATCTACGGTCCGGTGCAGGCAGAACGGGCGCTGGAGAATTTTTTCCGAAGAGAAAAGCTGGTGGCACTGCGAGAAATTGCACTTCGAAGAAGTGCGGACCGGGTGAACCGGATTGCGGAGGAAGAGAGAAATATTCTGGGAAATACCGGCTATCATACCGGAGAACATATACTGGCATGTATTTCCGCTGCGCCATCCAGCGCCAAGGTGATCCGTACAGCAGCCAGACTTTCCTATGCTTTTCATGCCCAGTTTACGGCACTTTATGTGGAAACACCTGCCATGCAGGAAGCGGGAGAGAAGACGAAACAAACCTTAAAAAGCCATCTGGAACTGGCAAAGGCGCTGGGAGCAAAAATCGTAACGGTGTATGGTGAGGATGCAGCGTATCAGATTGCGGAATACGCGATCGTGAGCAATGTCTCTAAAGTGGTCATGGGAAGAACAAACCACAGGGGAATCTGGCGCAGGCTAGGATCGAAGTGATGGAGAAGCTGACCCATATGGCGCCCAATATTGATGTCTATATTATTCCGGATATCCGGAAGGCAACGCATAAAAGAGAGGTGCAGATCCAAAGGCGCAGAAAAACGAGCTGGAAAAACGTGTTTCTGGATCTGGCTGAAATTACAGGAGTGATGGCAGTTGCAACACTTGCAGCTTACGTGCTGTGGCTTTTCAGACTGCCGGAATCCAACATTATCATGATTTATATTCTGGGGATTCTGCTGTCCTCTTATATTGCAAATAAGAAAATTTATGCGCTGTATTCTTCTTTGATCAGTGTGTTTGCATTTAATTTTTTCTTTACGGAACCATATTTCAGTCTGAAGGCATATGACAAAGGATATCCGACTACGTTTGTGATGTTGTTTCTGGTGGGATTGTTCACAGCGACACTGACAAGGAGACTGAAACAGCAGAGCAGAGAAAGTGCCAAAAAGGCATACCGGACGGAGATTCTGCTCGAGAACAGTCAGAAGCTTCGAAGATGTAAATCGAAACAGGAAGTGTGGACTCAGGTGGCCGGGCAGGCAGGAAAGCTTTTAAATCTGTCTCTGATCATTTATCCGATGGAAGGATCTCAGATGTCAGATACGCCGCTTTTGTTTCCAAGAAAAGGGATGGATATGCTGCATCTGAAAACCTGTATCAACCGGCAGGAGCTGGCAGTGGCACAGTGGGTGGCGGCGAATCATCATCGTGCGGGAGCATGTACGCACACACTGCCTGACGCCAAAGCCATGTATCTTCCGATCCAGGATGCAAGAGACGTCAAAGGTGTGATGGGAATCCTTCTGGAGGAAAGGCGGCCGATCCAGGAGTTTGAATACGGACTTTTAATCGCGATGCTCAATGAAACAGGAGTAAAGCTGCAGGATACATTTCTGGAATGAAAAGAGTGACTTACCTCCATAAATGTGATAAAGTTAGAGTGTTGTCAAAAAGACAGCAGAATCTAATGAAAGACAATGGAGTTAGCATATGAACCTGTTAAATATTGAACATATCAGTAAAATATATGGAGAAAAAATAATTTTTGATGACGCGTCTTTTGGAGTGCAGGAGGGAGACAAGATTGGGATCGTTGGGATCAACGGGACCGGCAAGACGACTCTTCTGCGGATGATCGCGGGAACAGAGGTGCCGGATGATGGACAGATCATCCGGCAGAATGGCATGAAGATTGCCCATCTGACTCAGAATCCCGTATTTCCGGAAGGCGCGACTATTTTATCTTATGTGCAGAGTGTGGCAGAAGATATGGAGTGGAGAGTACAGAGCAATCTGAATACACTCGGAATCACAGATCATACAATGAAGATTGAGCATCTTTCCGGCGGACAGAAGAGAAGAGTGGCAATGGCAAAGGTTCTGGCAGAGGACTTTGATCTGCTTCTTCTGGACGAGCCCACCAATCATCTGGATGGAGAAATGATCTCCTGGCTGGAAGGGTATCTGCGGGCATACCGTGGAACGGTCATTATGGTCACACATGACCGCTATTTTCTGGATCAGGTCACAAACCGGATTCTGGAGATCAGCCATGGAAAGATGTACAGCTATGATGCCAATTACACAACGTTCCTGGAACTGAAAGCCCAGAGGGAGGAGATGGAACTGGCATCCGAGCGAAAACGGCAGAGCATCCTGCGTATGGAGCTGGAATGGGCAAAACGAGGATGCCGGGCAAGAACAACGAAGCAGAAAGCACGTCTGGAGCGTCTGGAAAGTCTGAAAAACGGCAGTGCTCCGGTGACAGATGATACGATCACGCTGGATTCGGTAGAAACCCGCATGGGAAAGAAGACGATGGAGCTTCACCATGTCAGTAAATCATATGGGGAAAAGGTACTGGTCAGAGATTTTTCTTATACAGTACTCAAAAATCAAAAGCTTGGAATCATCGGACCAAACGGCTGTGGAAAATCGACCCTGATCAAAATGATGGCGGGGCTGGTTCAGCCGGATTCCGGGACGATTGAAGTGGGAGAGACTGTCAAGATCGGATATTTTGCACAGGAAGAACAGGAGATGGATGACAGCCAGAGAGTCATTGACTATGTCAAAGAGATCGGCGAATATATTGTCACCAGAGATGGCAGAATCAGCGCATCGCAGCTTCTGGAGCGGTTTTTGTTTACTCCGGATATGCAATATGCGCCGATCGGGAAATTGTCGGGAGGAGAGAAAAGAAGACTGTATCTTCTGGGGATTCTGGCACAGAATATCAATCTGCTTCTGATCGATGAAGCGGGAAACTATCTGGATATTCCGACACTGACGATTCTGGAAGATTATCTGAATTCCTTTCAGGGGATTGTGATCACGATTTCCCATGACCGCTACTTTTTGGATAATGTGGTAGATCGGATTTTTGAGTTTGACGGAAACGGACATCTGCAGCAGTATGAGGGCGGATATACGGATTATCTGGAAGCGAAAAAGAAAAGAGCATCGCATGCAGTGCAGCCGGAAGAAAAGCCAGAGATGACAAAGTCCAAAAATACTGCAAAAACATGGAAACAGAACAGTCCGGTAAAATTAAAATTCTCATTTAAAGAAGCACGGGAATACGAGACAATCGATGATGATATTGCATCTCTGGAGGAACAGTTGGAGAAACTGGAGCAGGATATTCTGAAAAATGCAACAAACTCGGTAAAACTTTCCGAACTGGTACAGCAAAAAGAGGAAACACAGGCAGCGTTAGATGAAAAAATGGAACGCTGGGTTTATCTTAGCGACCTGGCAGAAAAGATCGAGAGCCAGAAAAACGGACAGCCTGTTTGAAAAAAGTAAAGAAAAATGGAAAATTGTTGTTTTTTGAAAAACAGGACAATGATAAGCTAATATACGAACAGAAAAAGGTACATGTATTTATGTTGTATTTTATTGACGTAAACCAAGGAAAGGAATATACTAATCCTTGCAGAAGGGAAATTGAAAAATATGGAGGTAAACGATATGAAAAAGCCTGTTTTAGTGATTATGGCAGCAGGAATGGGAAGCAGATATGGAGGGTTGAAACAGATTGACCCGGTAGATGAAGATGGACATATTATCATTGATTTTTCAATTTATGATGCAAAAAGAGCAGGATTTGAAAAAGTTGTCTTCATTATCAGAAGAGAGCACGAAGAAGACTTTAGAAAGAGTATCGGGGACAGAGTCAGCAAGTTCATGGAAGTAGAATATGTATACCAGGAACTGGAGAACCTGCCGGAAGGATTTTCTGTACCGGAAGGAAGAACGAAGCCTTTTGGAACAGGACATGCGATTTTGAGTTGTAAAGATGTAGTGGATGGTCCGTTTGCCGTGATCAATGCAGATGATTACTATGGAGTCAATGCATATAAGATGATCTATGACTATCTTTCATCAGGAGAAGACAATGAGAAGTACCGTTATGCAATGGTTGGATATATGCTGAGTAATACGCTGACAGAGAACGGATATGTTTCCCGTGGAATCTGTGACACAGATGAGAATCAGTGCCTGACAGGTATTACAGAGCGTACACACATCGAGAAGACAAAAGACGGAGCAGCATTTACAGAGGATGATGGCAAGACATGGGTTCCTGTAGCATTGGATACGACAGTTTCCATGAACCTGTTTGGATTTACTGCGAGTATGTTAAAGGAACTGGAGAGCAGATTTTCCGCATTTTTGACAGAGAATCTGGAGAAGAATCCGATGAAATGCGAATACTTTCTTCCGGCAGTCGTAGGCGATCTGATCGGAGAAGGAAAAGCCGAAGTAAAAGTGCTCAAATCAGCAGACAGATGGTATGGAGTTACATATAAAGAAGATAAAGAAACAGTTGTGAATGCAATCCGCAGTATGAAAGAGGAAGGAATCTATCCGAAAAATCTGTGGAAATAAATAATTGCAGGAAAAGCAGAATCAGAAAGGAGTCAGATCATGGCAATTTTAGTAGCAGGCGGAGCCGGATATATCGGCAGCCACACATGTGTGGAACTTTTGGAACGTGGATATGAGGTAGTAGTAGTAGACAATCTTTACAATTCCAGTGAAGTTGCGCTGGAAAGAGTGCAGGAGATCACTGGAAAAACTTTGAAATTTTACAAAGGAGATATTTTAAACAGAGAAGATCTGGAGCCGATCTTTGAAAATGAAGAGATCGAGGCAGTGATCAACTTTGCAGGACTCAAAGCAGTCGGAGAATCTGTAGAAAAGCCTTGGGAATACTATCACAACAACATTACAGGAACATTGATTCTTTGTGATGTGATGAGAAAACACGGATGCAAGAACATGATCTTCAGTTCTTCCGCAACAGTATACGGAGATCCGGCAGAGATCCCGATCACAGAAAAGTGTCCGAAAGGAGAAATCACCAACCATACGGACGTACAAAAGGAATGTTGGAGCAGATTCTGACAGATCTTCACACAGGAGATCCGGAGTGGAATATTATGCTGCTTCGTTACTTTAACCCGATCGGGGCACACAAATCCGGAAAGATCGGAGAAGATCCGAAAGGAATCCCGAACAATCTGGTGCCATATATTGCACAGGTTGCAGTTGGAAAACTGGATCGTCTGGGAGTGTTTGGCGATGACTACAATACACCGGATGGAACAGGTGTCAGAGATTATATCCATGTAGTCGATCTGGCGATCGGTCATGTAAAAGCGATCGAGAGAATGAAGAAAGCGAAAGGTGTTCACATTTACAACCTGGGAACAGGCGTTGGATACAGCGTACTGGATGTCGTGAAAGCATATGAAAAAGCATGCGGCAAGGAGATTCCGTATGAAATCAAACCTCGCCGTGCCGGTGATATTGCAACATGCTACTGTGATGCTGCAAAAGCGAAGGAAGAGCTTGGATGGGTGGCAGAACGCGGAATTGAAGAGATGTGTGAAGATTCCTGGAGATGGCAGTCTGCAAATCCGGATGGATACAGATCATAAAGCAAGATAAGAGAAGGAAGATGTACTGTGTGTGGTGCATCTTCCTTTTTCGATTACTTTTTGTTGGCCCGGTAGTCAGATGCCAGAATTCCATATACACAGGCATCTACAATTCCTTTGTTATTCCAGTCGGCTTGTCTTAAAGTGCCTCATAAATCAGGCCGCATTTTTGCATGACTTTTCCGGAATTTGGATTTTGGGGATCGTGCCAGGTTTCAATTCGGTTTACTTTTACTTCTTCAAAAAGAAAGGCAATGACTGCTGTAAAGGCTTCGCTTGTAAATCCGCAGTGCCACCAGCGGCTGCCAAGGCAGTATCCGATATGAACTTTTTCTGTTTTTTCATTTAGTTCAATTACAGAAATGGTACCGATAGGTTCGCCGATTTCTTTTGGAATAATGGCCCATTGGTAAAAGTCTGGTTTTTCGTACTCCAAAAGCCAACTTTCCAGAACTCGTTTGGTGATGTCAATGCTTTTGTGCGTTGGCCATCTTAAAAATTCGGTTACTTTTTCGTCACTGGTCCAGTTATGAAAGATCGCAGAAAGATCATCCGCAGTAAACTTTCTTAAAATCAGTCGTTCTGTCTCAATGGTTTTTGTTCCTTGATGCTCCATATATAAGTCCTCCTTCGCGTATCAATTCTGCTGTTTTTGTTTCGAGCAGTATACCATAAAAGGTGCTGATTTTAAAGGGAAATATTTTGGATATAGTTGCCTGGATATAGAAGAAACAAGTATAATAAAAGAATGGAAGTGTTGCCGGAATGGTTTGGGCTTCCTGAATCCAGATATGTGATGAATATTTGAAGGAGGAATCAGGGTGAAGGACTGGTTTACGGTAGAAAAAATTGATGAAGATACATATGCAATTAGTGAATATCAGCACTGGGAAGAAACACATTGTTATCTGTTGTGTGGCACGAAAAGAGCACTTCTGATTGATACAGGTTTGGGAGTGGCTAATATCAAAGAAGTTGTTGATAAACTGACAATGCTTCCAATCTTTGTTGTAACGACTCATGTTCACTGGGATCATATAGGAGGACATCAATATTTTGAAAATATTGGCGTCCACATTTTGGAGAAAGATTGGATATCAGAGAAATTTCCGATATCGCTGCAGCAGGTGAAAAGGAATCTGACCTGCCGGGAGTGTCAGTTTCCAGAAGAATTTGATTTGGAAAAGTATCAGTTATTTCAAGGAGATGTGCAGAGTACGTTTTCTGATGGGGAAATTTTCAATCTGGGAGAACGAACGGTGCAAGTTGTTCATACCCCGGGACATTCACCGGGACATCACAGCTTTTCGATTTCAACAGATTTGGCAGACAGGATTGAAAGTGCATGCAGAAAATTAGACAAAGAAAAGAAGTGGAAACAGGGAAGCGGAATCTTTGATTTTGGAGATTTTAAAATTCATCTTTAATAAAATACAAAAAGGAGAAGCGTAGATGATCATTGAAGGAAATGAAAAAGAAAAGGCAGCCATGGCAGAATTTCATAAGGGCAACCGAAAGGAAGGGCTTCGATTACAGGAGGAGTTTGCTGCAGCCTTTCGAGAAGAATATAAAGAGAAAGATCACTGTCCGTGTAAAAAGGCCTGCCGTTATCATGGAAACTGTAAAGAGTGCGTGGCAATTCACAGGGCACACCAGGAGCATGTTCCCAATTGCATGAGAGAATTGATCAACAAGAAACTCAAAGGATTGTCAGAACTGACGGAGCATACGATCGCATATGAAATTGAACCTCCGAAAGAGATATTGAGGAAGGAAGCTCAATAAAACAAATTGATAGAGGCACTTTTACACTTTATCGAAAAAAAGCTTGACAACGGAAGTGCGCTTTGCTAATATAATAAAAAACAGAACGCACTCGGTTTTTAAAAGAAGGTGGGAAACAAAGTATGAGAAAACAGGTTTATTCTCTTTTGGTCGATAACAATCCGGGTGTTCTGAGCAGAATTGCAGGTCTGTTCAGCCGAAGAGGATACAGTATCGACAGTATTACAGCCGGAACGACGGCAGATCCGAGATTTACCAGAATTACAGTGGTGGCATCCGGAGACGAGCTGATTTTATCGCAGATTGAAAATCAGGTCAGAAAACTGGAAGATGTCATTGAGATCAAGCTGTTAAAGGATGGAGAATCTGTATTTCGCGAACTGATTATGATAAAGGTTCGCGTGACAGCAGCACAGAGAGGTGAGATCAATTCCATTGCGGATATTTTCCGTGCGAAGATCGTGGATGTACAGGAGGAGTCCATGATCATCGAACTGACAGGGACACAGTCCAAACTGGAAGGCTTTATGAACCTTCTGAAAGGGTATGAGATTCTGGAACTGGCAAGAACCGGTATCACAGGATTGTCCAGAGGCTGTGAAGATGTTACATATATTGGCTAGATGAAAACAGTATGCTAAAGGCAGGAGCCTTTAACTATAAAAACAGAAAACTGCGGCAGTGCAGAAAATTTAGGAGGAATGAAAAATGGCAGCAAAACTTTATTATCAGGAAGATTGTAACCTTTCCGTATTAGAGGGACAGACAATTGCGATTATCGGATATGGAAGTCAGGGACACGCACACGCATTGAATTTAAAGGAATCCGGATGCAACGTCATCATCGGACTTTACGAAGGCAGCAAATCCTGGGCAAAAGCAGAAGCACAGGGATTTGAAGTATTTACAGCAGCAGAGGCAGCGAAAAAAGCAGATGTGATCATGATTCTGATCAATGATGAAAAACAGGCTGCAATGTATAAAAATGATATTGAGCCGAACCTGGAAGAAGGAAACATGCTGATGTTTGCACATGGTTTTGCGATCCATTTCGGACAGATCGTACCTCCTGCAAATGTAGATGTTACGATGATCGCGCCAAAAGCACCGGGACATACAGTAAGAAGTGAATATCAGGCTGGTAAGGGAACTCCTTGTCTGGTAGCAGTAGAGCAGGATTACACAGGAAAAGCACTGGATCGTGCACTTGCATATGGTCTTGCGATCGGTGGAGCAAGAGCAGGACTTCTGGAGACAGATTTCAGAACAGAGACAGAGACAGACCTTTTCGGAGAGCAGGCAGTACTTTGCGGTGGTGTATGCGCATTGATGCAGGCAGGATTCGAGACACTGTGTGAAGCGGGATACGATCCAAGAAATGCATACTTTGAGTGTATCCATGAGATGAAACTGATCGTAGATCTGATCTATCAGTCCGGATTTGCAGGAATGAGATACTCTATTTCCAATACAGCAGAATATGGTGATTACATTACAGGACCAAAGATCATCACAGAAGATACAAAGAAAGCAATGAAAAAAATTCTTTCCGATATTCAGGATGGAACATTTGCAAAAGACTTCCTGCTTGATATGTCACCAGCCGGTGGTCAGGCACACTTCAGAGCAATGAGAAAACTGGCATCTGAACATCCATCAGAAAAAGTAGGAGCAGAAATCAGAAAACTCTACAGCTGGAGTGATGAAGATAAACTGATCAACAACTAAGGACAGTGAAAGGCGGAAAGCTGCTCACCCCAATAAGAACAGCCAGATATTGTGCTTGCACAAGTATCTGGCTGTTCTTGTTGAGCAGTCGGCGTGAGGAGGCGTGCAAAAGGAAATACTATGGAAAGAGAAAATGATTTCAGTCAGGGAAGCATTGCAAAGAATATTTTAAATCTTGCAGTTCCCATGACGCTGGCACAACTGATCAATGTCCTGTACAGTGTGGTAGACAGAGTCTATATCGGACACTTACAGGGCGTATCTGCGAATGCACTGACGGGAATTGGTCTGGCACTTCCGATTATTACAATCATCACGGCATTTGCTAATTTATTTGGAATGGGAGGAGCACCCCTTTGTTCCATTGCAAGAGGCAGCCATGAAGAAGAAAAGGCAGAGAAGGTGATGGGAAATTCGTGTTCGATGCTTCTTTTCACAGGGGGACTTCTGATGGGAATCAGTCTTATATTCCGAAAACCGCTGTTGTATCTGTTTGGAGCGAGCAGTGCGACATTTCCGTATGCAAACGCATACATCAGTATCTATCTGTGCGGAACCGTGTTTGTCATGATCAGTCTGGGGATGAATCAGTTCATCAATTCTCAGGGATTTGGGAAAATCGGAATGCTCACGGTAATGCTTGGCGCATTTACCAATATTGTGCTGGATCCGATCCTGATTTTCGGACTGGATATGGGAGTACAGGGAGCAGCCCTTGCAACGGTGATCTCCCAGGGCTTATCTGCAGCCTGGGTGATGAAGTTTCTGACAGGGAAGAAGGCGATTCTTCGACTCTCCAAAAGAGCAATGCATCTGGAGTGGAAGCTTGTAAAAGAAATCATCTTTCTGGGAACATCGGGATTTGTGATGTCTGTTACAAACGGGCTTGTGCAGATTGTGTGTAATGCAACGCTCCAGAGGTACGGGGGTGATATTTACGTTGGGATTATGACAGTGATCAACTCGGTGCGGGAAATTGTGACAATGCCGGTGACAGGACTGACGGCGGCATCGCAGCCTGTGATTGGATATAATTACGGGGCAGGGTGTTATCAGAGAGTAAAATCTGCAATCCGTTTTACTGCGGTCGGATGTATTGTTTTTACAACGGTTGTCTGGGCAGTGTTATTTTTAGAACCTCGTTTCTTTCTTCAGATGTTTACCAAAGAACCGGGAATTTTGCAGTACGGTGTTTCTGCCATGCGGATCTATTTTTGTGGAATCTTTATGATGGCGCTGCAGTTTGCGGGACAGTCTACAGCGGTTGCGTTAAACCGTGCGAAACAGGCCGTCTTTTTTTCTCTGTTTCGAAAGGTCATCATTGTCATTCCGTTGACCATGCTGCTTCCAATGATCGGAAATCTGGGGACAGATGGAGTGTTTTGGGCAGAACCGATTTCCAATGTTATTGGCGGTACGGCATGTTTTGTAACCATGTTGCTTACAATCTGGCCAAAGCTGAGAGAAGGAAGTTGCTGTTCGCAGTAACAGAAAAAATCGATAATATGGCAAAAAAAGAAATTGACAATCAAAGGGACACTGACTATAATGAATTTATATCAGGTGTGTAACTGTACGGCAGGCATTAACCTTACATGGACTTTATTTTAGATGTTTATGTGGGTTGGTGTCTTTTTTTCTGTTTTTCTCTGGAAATAGGATGCACGGGCATGAAATCTGAAATACTATCCATCAAGATCAAATGCATCAAAAACAGAGAAAAGGAGAAGTGGAAAATGAAAGACAAGATTTTTGGTGTTTTACAGCGAATCGGAAGATCCTTTATGCTTCCGATCGCGATTCTTCCGGTAGCAGGTCTGCTGCTGGGAATTGGAAGTTCTTTTACGAATGAGACAACCATTGCAACGTATGGACTTCAAAAGATATTGGGAGACGGTACAGTGCTCCATGCACTTCTTACGATCATGAACAAGGTCGGAAGTGCGGTGTTCGATAATCTGCCGTTGATTTTCGCGGTAGGTGTAGCGATCGGAATGGCGAAAAAGGAGAAAGAAGTATCTGCACTGTCTGCACTGATTGCATATTTTGTAATGAATGTAGCGATCAATGGTATGCTTGTAGTAAACGGAGAAATCACGGCAGACGGAGAAATCGCAAAAAATGTGCTGGAAGGAACCGTTGCTTCTGTCTGCGGGATACAGTCTCTTCAGATGGGAGTGTTCGGCGGTATTATCGTAGGGCTTGGTGTTGCGGCGCTGCATAATCGGTTTCACAAGATCGTGCTCCCGAACGCATTATCATTTTTCGGCGGTTCCCGGTTTGTACCGATCATTTCTACAATTGTATACATGTTTGTAGGTATCGGAATGTACTTTATCTGGCCTCCGGTCCAGAATGGAATTTACGCTTTGGGTGGTCTGGTCACAGGAAGCGGATATGTGGGAACGTTGATTTTCGGTATTATCAAACGTGCGCTGATCCCATTTGGACTGCATCATGTATTTTATATGCCGTTCTGGCAGACTGCGTGGGAGGCAGCATGGAAGTTGCCGGACAGATGGTACAGGGAGGTCAGAATATTTTCTTTGCCCAGCTGGCGGATTCAGCCAATGTAGTGCATTTCAGCGCAGATGCGACCAGATATTTTTCCGGTGAGTTTATCTTTATGATCTTTGGACTTCCGGGTGCAGCTCTTGCAATGTACCGCTGTGCAAAGCCGGAAAAGAAAAAAGCGGCAGGTGGATTGTTGCTTTCCGCAGCATTGGCTTGTATGCTTACAGGTATCACAGAGCCATTAGAGTTTTCCTTCCTGTTTGTAGCACCGGCATTATTTGCGGTTCAGGTTGTACTGGCAGGTTCGGCTTATATGATCGCGCATATGCTGAATATCGCAGTAGGACTGACATTCTCCGGTGGATTTTTGGATTTCTTCCTGTTTGGTATTTTGCAGGGAAATGAGAAGACAAGCTGGATGCGGGTGATTCCGGTGGGAATTATTTACTTTATTTTGTATTATGTGATTTTTACGTTCCTGATCAAAAAATTTGATTTTAAGACACCGGGACGTGAAGACGATGATACAGCGACAAAGCTGTATACAAAAGCAGATGTCAATGCAAGAAAAGAAAGCAGTAAAAAAGGAGATGCAGGAGCAGCTGCAGATCCTGTCAGTGCTATGATTACAGAAGGTCTTGGTGGAAAGAGCAATATCAGTGATGTGGATTGCTGTGCCACAAGACTTCGTATCACAGTAAAGGATGCAGGAAAGGTAAAAGATGAGATCCTCAAGCAGACAGGATCCAGAGGAATTGTAAAAAAAGGCCAGGGAGTACAGGTAATCTATGGACCGCATGTAACTGTGATCAAAGCGAATCTGGAGGACTATCTGGAAACCGCAGAAGATATGCCTCTGGGAGAAACAACTGCTTTCGCAGAAGAAGCAGCTTCTGAACCGGAAGAGGTGCAGACTACAAGTTCAAAAGAGCAGGATTCAGAGAAAAAAGTAAAGGAAACTGTGATCATATCCAGCCCGATTACGGGAAATGCAGTGGAGCTTTCAGAGGTTCCGGATGAGGGATTTGCCGGAAAAATGATGGGAGACGGAGCAGCAGTAATTCCGACAGACGGGATGATCCTTGCGCCGGAAGACGGTGAGGTTGTGTTTGTGTTTGAGACCAAGCATGCGCTGGGATTCCAGACAGATTCCCAAATGGCACTTCTGCTGCATATCGGAATCGATACAGTGGCACTGAACGGACAGGGATTTGAAGTTTTTGTGGAAAACGGACAGAAAGTGAAAAAAGGGGAGCCGTTGATGAAAATCGATATTTCCTATCTGAAAGAACATGCACCGTCTCTTTGTTCACCGGTTCTGTGTACAGAATTAGGAGACAATCAGAAGGTTCGTCTTTTGAAAGAAGGAGAGATAAAGGCGGGAGAACCATTGTTTGCCGTGGATGTTTATGAAGCATAGTATTGATTGCGGAAAATGTTACTGTCCGCATCAATCACCAACCGAAAAATAAAAAAATGAGCGGACCGTTCAGGTCCGCTTTACTTTTTGGCAATATTTTGATACCCTGTTATCAGAAAACAAAAACCGGGGGAATGTCATGTACAGAGTAAGTAAAGTGTTGAATAACAATGGCGTGATCGCGATTAATATGGAAGAAAATATAGAATATGTGCTGCTGGGAAAAGGAATTGGTTTTGGGAAAAAAATCAGCCAGAGATTTGAAGCGCCGGATAACTGCACCCGGTATTCTTTGAAAGAAGATACGGAACGGGGGAGTGCAAAAGAACTGGCAAAAAGCATTTCTCCGGAATATCTGGAGATCGCAGATGAAATTCTGCAAAAAGCAGAGATGAAATTTGGCACGATTGACAGGAGAATCCTGTTTCCGCTGGCAGATCATATTTCTTTTGCAGCAGATCGTATCTTAAGTGGGGAACAGATCAGTAATCCATTGACAGAGGACATCAGGGTATTGTTCTACAGCGAGTATGAGGTTGCATCCCAATTAAAAGAAATTCTTCAGAAAAGACTGGGAATTGAGATTGATGCACATGAAATCGGATATGTAGCGCTTCATATTCACTCAGCAATCGAGGATGAGAGTGTATCGGCAGCAATGCAGATGGCAGGAGCAATCCGGGAATGTGTGCAGGTTCTGGAGCGGGAGAGTGGAAAAAAGATCGATGTCATGTCTCTTGCATATAACCGTCTGATGAATCATGTGAAATACATGGTTATGCGGGCAGTGCGGGGAGAGAGCATCAAGTTGGATATGAATGAATATATGGAAGAAAAACATCCGGAGTCATTTGCGCTGGCAGCAGCAATCTGTGAAAAAATTGAACGCGGCTGCAAGATCAGGCTGGAAAAAATGGAAGTCGGTTACCTGGCAATGCATATTGAACGTGTCTACCTGGATACATTAGGCGCGCAGAATGAAGAATAAAACGAAATATTCAGAATTTAATGAAAAATCAAATGAAATATGCTAAAATAATGTCATAACTTACACGAAAATCTTTCAATGAGAGGAGTGGATACTATGACAGAAGAATTTGTAAACCTTCGTTCCAGAAAAAATCCGAAAGCACGTATCAAATTGATGGGTGGACATTTTGCGACGATGAATTCGCACGTGAACACGTATATTGATATGTCTACTGTCAAGACACGGCATAATAATGCAAGAGAGACGGCAGCTACATTGGCAGAAGAGTACAAAACCGGTACTATGGTAGAAACCATCGTATGTCTGAAAAATACAGAAGTGATCGGCGCATTTATGGCAGAACATCTGGCGGATACAGGCAGGATTTCCATGAGTGCAGGAAATAATATTTCGGTTGTGACACCGGAGTTTGATACCATGGGACAGATACTGTTTCGGGACAGTAACCAGCGTATGATCGAAGGGAAGCAGGTACTGATCCTGACAGATTCTGTGACGACCGGTGCTTTGCTTGCAAAAGCCGTGGAAGCAGTGCTGTATTACGGTGGACGTGTATGTGGTATCTGTGCAGTATTCAGTGCGGTCAACCGGGCAGCAGGTATGGATGTCAGGTCAATCTTTACGGTTTCTGATCTGCCGGATTATAAAGGATATGCAGCCAAAGACTGCCCGCTGTGCAGGGAGGGGCAGAAACTGGATGGAATTGTCAATACATTCGGTCTTGTAAAATTCTGATCTGCTTCAGAATGCGGGAGCATAAACAAAAAAGACATTCGCCATGACGGTAGCGGATGTCTTTTTATGATTCATATTTATATCAAAAATTAAGCAATTCCGTTTACAGCTTTTGTAAGACGGGAAATCTTTCTGGAAACAGTTTTTTTGTGGTAAACACCTTTGCTTCCTGCTTTGCTGATCTCTCCGATTGCTGCTTTGAGAGCTGTTTTTGCAGCTTCCATATCTTTCTGAGCAACTGCAGCTTCTACTTTCTTTACAGAAGTCTTTACTCTTGATTTGATTGCTTTGTTTTTAGCAGCTTTTGTTTCGTTAACTAAAATTCTTTTTTTAGCAGATTTAATGTTAGCCAATCTGTACACCTCCAAATAGTATGAAATATTTTCAAATAGTGAATTCATAATCCCGCCAGACTCGGACACGGACGTTCTAACGGAACATACTCATTTATTTTATTCCAACTGGTCAGGGTTGTCAATACATATTTCTCAAATTATTGGAAATATTATCGGCAAATGGAGAAAAAGCGAGGTTGAGCGAAAATGTTGGAAAAGTATAGTGTTCGTACAGATTTGGCACTGGAGGAAAAGGAGCGTTTTGAGTCGGATCATGTCGAGATACAGGGAGTGATTCTGGAGGAGGACTATGATAAGGAAAAAGAAATCCGGATCACCCGGGTAAAGATTGAGACGGAAAAAGGTGCAAAAGCAATGGGGAAACCGGTGGGTACCTACATTACATTAGAAGCGCCGAATATGGCAGTGCCGGACACAGACTACCATAGAGAGGTTTCAGAGAAAATTGCAGGATTTGTGCAGGAGCTCTTAAAAGCGCAGAATGTAAAAACAGAAGAACTTTCCGTTCTGATTGTAGGGCTCGGAAACCGTCAGGTGACACCGGATGCGCTTGGTCCTTATGTGACAGACAATCTGTGTGCGACAAGGCATATTGTCAAGGAGTACGGAAAATATGCGATGGGAATGCAGCATGTGAATCTGGTCAGCACACTGGCTCCGGGTGTGATGGGACAGACGGGAATGGAAACTGTAGAGGTGGTCCGTGGTGTGGTAAAAGAAACGAAACCGGATCTTGTGATTGCAGTGGATGCGCTGGCAGCAAGAAACAGTCGGAGATTAAACCGTACGATCCAGATCGCAGATACCGGAATCCATCCGGGTTCCGGAGTGGGAAATCACAGAAACGGAATTACCAGAGAATCCATCGGAGTTCCGGTGATCGGGATCGGAGTTCCGACAGTTGTGGATGCGGCAACCATTGTCAATGATACGATGGAGAACCTGATTTTGGCGCTGGAATCTTCTGAGGCATTAAAAAGTGTGGGGGAAGTGCTCCGTTCTTACAATGCGGCAGAAAAGTATGAACTGATCAAAGAACTGATCGCTCCGCATTTAAACGGGATGTTTGTGACGCCAAAAGACGTGGATGAAATGGTGAAACAGATCAGCTATACGATTTCGGAAGGTTTAAATCTGCTTTTTTCTAACGCAGAAGAGTCATAAAAGGAAAATTTGTCTCATATAAATACCCCAGGTGTGTTGGCAGAAATCGTGCAAAGGACTGGTGTAGATATGAAGAGAGAACAAAGCCGGGCATGGATGCTGATGGCAGTGCTTGTGCTTCTGGCGGCCCTGATCGGAGGAAAAGAATTTTGGAGGGCATTCAGATATGAAAGCAGGCAGGTGTTACAGGAGTATACGGAAAAGATGTACATGCCCGGGGTGGCCTATCAGAGAGCGGATGAGACCAGAAGTTCGAAAGACTGGTTTCGGGAAAAAGCACTTTCCTGGCTGCCTTTGGTAAAATATGTTTCTGACAGGGAGAATCTGGAGCAGGAAGTGGAGGATGAGGAGACGCTGGCGAAAATACTGGAGAAGCAGGCCAACGATGAAAGCGTTGTGGATGCAGATGGGAATCTGGTGGGAGAGAGCAAGACTGCGGAAGTGCCGGCAAATCTGGGGGAGAACAAATCTTCCATCGATATGTCGATTGAAAGATTGCGGGACTTTGACTATCTTTTGAGCAATTTTTATACGGTAGACAGTTCTACGATGATCGGACCGGAGCAGTTGAATGCAGATGATCTTCTTGGAAGGAGCATGAAGATCGACCGGAAGCAGAAGGGGCCGAAAATTTTAATTTTTCACACCCATTCCCAGGAAGAATTTGCAGATTCCATTCCCGGTGACCCCTCTACCAGTATTGTAGGAATCGGGGATTATCTGACAGAACTTTTGAATCAGAAAGGAATTGAAACAATTCATGATAAAGGTGTCTATGACATCATCAACGGACAGCTGGACAGAAGCAACGCGTATGAGTATGCAGAGGCAGGTGTGCGCCCGATTCTGGAAGCAAATCCGACCATTGAGGTAGCCATTGATCTGCACAGAGATGGTGTGGCAGAGGGGACACATCTTGTGACCGAGGTGAATGGAAAGCCGACAGCGAAGATCATGTATTTTAACGGACTGAGCAGAACACGGGCAAACGGAGATATCACCTATCTGCCAAATCCGTACATTCAGGATAATCTTGCCTTTTCTCTTCAGATGGAACTGGCATCTGAGAGGATGTTTCCCGGATTTGCCAGACACATTTATCTGCGTGCTTACCGCTATAATCTGCATCTGCTTCCAAAATCTCTTCTGATCGAGGCAGGGGCCCAGACCAATACGGTGCAGGAGATGAAAAACGCCATGGAAGTACTGGCGGAGACGTTGTGTCAGGTGATCGGATAAGAACGTACTTTCGAAAAAAGTGTTTGAAAAAAGAAGGAAAACATGATATTCTGAACGTTAGCGACAAATGGAAGAAGTTTGTATTAGGAGAGAAAATATGGGAAAAAGCAATACATATGATGCGGACAGTATTTCTGTTCTGGAAGGGTTGGAGGCTGTACGCAAAAGACCTGGAATGTATATTGGAAGTGTCTCGACAAAAGGACTCAACCATCTGATCTATGAGATTGTGGACAATGCAGTGGATGAGCATCTGGCGGGATTTTGTAAAAATATTCATGTGACACTGGAAAAGGACGGTTCTGCTACGGTGGAGGATGACGGACGAGGCGTTCCGGTGGGGATGCATCAGAAAGGAATCTCTGCGGCACGTCTTGTATATACGACATTGCATGCAGGCGGAAAATTTGACGATAGTGCCTATAAGACGAGCGGAGGACTGCACGGTGTTGGTTCTTCGGTTGTCAATGCGCTGTCCGTTTATATGGATGTGCAGATCAGCAGAGAGGGATATATTCACCACGACGCTATGAGCGCGGAGTTCCAGTGGTGGAGTTGGAGGATGGACTGCTTCCAACCATCGGAAAGACAAGAAAGACCGGAACCAAGGTCAATTTTTTACCGGACGATACGATTTTTGAGAAGACAAAATTCCGGGCAGAGGAAGTGAAAAGTCGTCTTCATGAAACTGCTTATCTCAATCCCGAGCTGACGATTGTATTTGATGACAAACGTCCGGATTCGCAGGAACATATTGAATATCATGAACCGGATGGAATTCTGGGATTTATCCGGGATCTGAATCAGAAAAAGGAAGTGCTTCACGATCCGATCTACTTCAAGGGAACAGCAGAAGGAATCGAAGTCGAAGCGGCATTTCAGTATGTCAATGAGTTCCATGAGAACGTGCTGGGATTTTGCAACAATATTTACAATGCAGAAGGGGGAACCCATCTGACCGGATTTAAGACAACATTTACGACGGTCATGAATCAATATGCCAGAGAGCTTGGTATTTTAAAAGAGAAGGATTCGAATTTTACAGGAGCAGATATCCGAAACGGGATGACCGCGATTATTTCCATCAAGCATCCGGATCCGCGGTTTGAAGGGCAGACCAAGACAAAGCTGGACAACCCGGATGCAGCAAAAGCCACCGGAAAAGTGACCGGAGATGAGATTGTTCTGTATTTTGACCGGAACGTAGAGACGCTGAAAAAAGTATTGTCCTGTGCGGAGAAGGCTGCAAAGATCCGAAAGACGGAGGAAAAGGCGAAGACGAATCTTCTGACAAAGCAGAAATATTCGTTTGACAGCAATGGGAAACTGGCAAACTGTGAGAGCCGGGATGCAAAAAAATGTGAGATTTTTATCGTAGAGGGAGATTCTGCGGGCGGTTCGGCAAAGACAGCCAGAAACCGGAACTACCAGGCAATCCTGCCGATCAGAGGAAAGATCCTGAATGTGGAGAAGGCCAGCATTGACAAGGTGCTTGCCAACGCAGAGATCAAGACCATGATCAATGCATTTGGATGTGGATTTTCCGAAGGATACGGCAATGATTTTGACATTACAAAGCTTCGCTATGACAAGATCATCATTATGGCAGATGCGGATGTGGATGGAGCCATATTTCGACATTGCTTCTGACGCTATTCTACCGGTTCATGCCGGAATTGATCTACGAGGGGCATGTCTATATTGCAATGCCGCCGCTTTATAAAGTGATGCCGAAAAAAGGAGAGGAAGAGTACCTGTATGATGACAAAGCTCTGGAAAAGTACCGGAGGACACATGATGGTGGATTTACTCTTCAGAGATACAAAGGTCTTGGAGAGATGGATGCAGATCAGCTTTGGGAAACGACGCTGAATCCGGAAACCCGGATTTTGAAGCTGGTAGAGATCGAGGATGCCAGAATGGCCTCCGGTGTGACGGAGATGCTGATGGGTACGGAAGTTCCGCCGAGAAGGGCGTTTATTTACGAAAATGCAACAGAGGCAGAACTGGATATATAGCAGAAGTTCAGGCTTAGAGGAGAAAAGATATGAGCAGTGAATCACAGATAATCAGAACAGAATACTCGGATGTGATGCGCAAGTCCTATATTGATTATGCGATGAGTGTCATCATATCCCGTGCCCTTCCGGATGTGAGAGACGGACTGAAACCGGTACAGAGACGGACACTTTACGATATGTATGAATTAGGGATCCGCTATGACAAGCCATACCGGAAATGTGCCCGTATCGTGGGAGATACGATGGGTAAATATCATCCTCATGGTGATAGTTCCATTTATGAGTCTTTAGTGGTTATGGCACAGGAATTCAAAAAGGGAATGGTGCTGGTGGACGGACATGGAAATTTTGGTTCCATCGAAGGCGACGGAGCAGCTGCCATGCGTTATACAGAAGCACGTCTGACCAAGTTTACTCAGGAGGCATACCTTGCGGATCTGGACAAGGATATCATTGATTTCGGACCGAACTTTGATGAGACAGAAAAAGAACCTCTGGTACTTCCGGTGCGGGTTCCGAATCTTCTTATCAATGGAGCGGAAGGAATCGCAGTCGGAATGGCAACGAGTATCCCGACACACAATCTGGAGAAGTCATTGATGCGGTAAAGGCTTATATGAAAAATGACGCCATTACGACAAAACAGCTGATGAAATACATCAAAGGACCGGATTTTCCGACAGGCGGTATTGTGGTCAATAAAGATGATCTTCCTGAAATCTATGAGACCGGACAGGGGAAGATCAAGATCCGCGGAAAGGTAGAAGTAGAAGATTTAAAAGGCGGTAAAAAACAGCTTGTCATTACAGAAATTCCATATACCATGATCGGAGCCGGAATCGGAAAGTTTTTGAATGACGTCTGCAATCTTGTAGAAACAAAAAAGACAACAGATATCGTGGATATTTCCAACCAGTCTTCCAAAGAAGGAATCCGGATCGTACTGGAACTGAAAAAAGGCGCGGATGTGGAAAATCTGAAAAATATGCTCTACAAAAAGACGCGTCTGGAGGATACATTCGGAGTCAATATGCTGGCCGTGGCAAACGGAAGGCCGGAAACGCTGGGATTAAAGGCGATCATTGAGCATCATGTGGATTTTCAGTTTGAGCTGACCACGAGAAAATACAAAACGCTTCTCGCAAAAGAACTGGATAAAAAAGAAGTGCAGGAAGGTTTGATCAAAGCCTGTGACGTGATCGATCTGATCATTGAGATTCTGCGGGGAAGCAAGTCTGTCAAAGATGCCAAAGCATGTCTGACGCAGGGAATCACAGAGAACATCAAGTTAAATCTCAGATTTCGAAAAAGATGGCGGCTATGCTCCGTTTTACGGAAAGACAGGCATCTGCAATTCTGGAAATGCGGTTGTATAAACTGATTGGTCTGGAAATTGAAGCGCTGCAGAAAGAACACGAGACAACGCTGAAAAATATTGCCCGCTATGAAGATATTTTGAATCATTATGATTCCATGGCAACGCTGATCATGGAAGAGCTGGATGCATTTAAAAAAGAGTATGGAAGAAAGCGCCGTACTGCGATTGAAAATGCAGAGGCGGCAGTGTTTGAAGAAAAGAAAGTAGAAGAGCAGGAAGTGATCTTTTTGATGGATCGCTTCGGGTATGCGAAAACAGTGGATGTGAGTGTGTATGAGCGAAACAAAGAGGCGGCAGACAGTGAGAATAAATATGTTGTAAATTGTCTGAATACCGGAAAAATCTGTCTGTTTACGGATACCGGAAAAATGCATCAGATCAAAGTGATGGATCTGCCATATGGAAGATTCCGGGATAAAGGCGTTCCGATTGACAATGTGAGCAATTACAGCAGCAGTGAAGAACAGATTGTGACGATCTGTGACGCACAGCAGATCGCGTTTGAGAAGCTTTTGTTTGCCACAAAGCAAGGAATGATCAAGCGAGTAGACGGCAGTGAGTTCCAGGTGGCAAAACGAACCATTGCAGCAACCAAGCTCCAGGAAGAGGATGCACTGATCCATGTTGGGATGGTTCAGGAGAATCAGAATATTGTGCTGCAGACAAGAGATGGATATTTCTTAAGATTTCTGACAGCAGAGATTCCGGAAAAGAAAAAAGGTGCAGTCGGCGTGCGCGGAATCAAGCTTCAGAAAACGGATGAGCTGGAGCAGATCCATCTGTTTGAAGAGGGAACAGATACAAAAGTGAAATATGGAGAAAAAGAAGTGACCTTGAACCGTCTGAAACTGGCTAAGAGAGACGGTGTCGGGACGAAGCAGAGGAAATGATAAAAAAGTTACTGTTCACACCGGATGTTAAATATAGGTTCTGAACCGTCATGCTTGCATGTAAGGGAAAGAATCTATATTTAACATCCGGTGGAACCAGTCACCACCAATACATAAGCAATCTAGCACGAAGTGCGACACTGGAGTGCGCAAGCACGACGATTGCGCATGGATAGGTGGGGATTGGTGTGAACAGTAACATAAAAAGAACATAAATTTGATTTATCCCTTGCTTTCACCAGATAATGGTGCTATACTGTCTATAGTTACATAATCAATCCGGCAGAAGAGTGAACGAAAGTTCACTCTTCTTTGTATGATAGGGCTTTTTACATATCATGCGGTCATGCGGGAGAAGATAACGATACTGGAAAATAAAAAAGTGAGATAGAAAGGAAGTTTGACGTGTCAAGAAGAGAAGAATATGAAAAACAGACAGAAGAACTTTTAGAGCCGATCGTAGCAGAACAGGGATTCGAGCTGGTAGATGTAGAATATGTAAAAGAAGCAGGAAACTGGTATCTGAGAGCATATATCGACAAGCCGGGAGGGATCACAGTGGATGACTGCGAAGTGGTAAGCAGAAGATTTTCAGACATTCTGGATGAGAAAGACTACATCGAAGATTCCTATATTTTTGAGGTGAGCTCTCCAGGGCTTGGAAGACCTTTGAAGAAAGAAAAAGATTTTATCAGAAGCGTGGGACAGGAAGTGGAGATCCGTACGTACCGTGCGATTAACAGACAGAAAGAATTTGTTGGAATTCTGAAAGAATTTGATCAGAACACAGTGACGATCTCATATGAAGATGACAGTACACAGACATTTGAAAAAAGTGAAATTGCACTTATCCGTTTAGCGTTGGATTTTTAAATTAGGAGGAAATGAAACAATGAACACAGAATTAATGGAAGCTTTGACAATTCTTGAAAAAGAGAAGAACATCAGCAGAGATACCATGATGGATGCGATTGAAAACTCTCTCATCAGTGCCTGCAAAAACCACTTCGGGACATCGGATAACATCAAGGTGATCATGAACAGAGAGACCTGTGATTATGCTGTTTACGCAGAAAAAGAAGTAGTTGAGGAAGTGTTTGATCCGGCAATCGAGATCACACTGGAAGATGCGGAAGAGATTGATTCTGCACTGCAGATCGGAGATGTTTGTCAGGTTCCGGTACAGTCCAAAGAGTTTGGACGTATTGCAACAATGAATGCGAAAAACCTGATTCTTCAGAAGATCCGCGAGGAAGAAAGAAAAGTAGTATACGATCAGTATTTTGAAAAAGAGAAAGACATTGTAACAGGTATTGTGCAGCGTTATGTTGGCAAAAATATCAGTGTCAATCTGGGTAAAGCAGATGCCATGCTCACAGAAAATGAGCAGGTCAAAGGAGAAGTGTTTAAACCGACAGACCGCATTAAATTGTACATTGTAGAAGTGAAGAACACTCCGAAGGGACCAAAGATCCTGGTTTCCCGTACACATCCGGAACTGGTGAAACGTCTGTTTGAAGCAGAAGTTGCAGAGGTGAAGGACGGAACCGTTGAAATCAAGAGCATTGCCCGTGAGGCAGGATCCCGTACAAAGATGGCTGTATGGTCAAATGATGAGAATGTAGATCCGGTCGGAGCATGTGTCGGAATGAACGGTGCCAGAGTCAATGCGGTTGTGGAAGAGCTCAGAGGAGAAAAGATCGACATCATCAACTGGAGTGATAACCCGGCTCTTCTGATCGAGAATGCCTTAAGTCCTGCAAAGGTGATCTCTGTTATGGCAGATCCGGATGAAAAAGTGGCAAGTGTTATTGTGCCGGATTACCAGTTGTCTCTTGCAATCGGAAAAGAAGGTCAGAATGCAAGGCTGGCAGCGCGTCTGACAGGATATAAGATCGACATTAAGAGCGAGACACAGGCGATCGAGTCCGGAGAACTCCCGGAGGATTACATGGATCAGATGAACATGATGGAAGAAGACGGATATGCAGAGGATTATGAGGAAACTGTCAACTATACAGACGGATATCCGGAAGATGCAGATGCATACGAAGAGATTGAGTTTGTAGAGGCAGAGGAAGAATAAACTCTTTTGAGAGGTGAGGTATTTGAACGGTAAAAAGAAAATTCCGATGCGCAAATGTGTCGGATGTGGAGAAATGAAAGCCAAAAAGGAACTGCTCAGAGTTCTGCGGACAGAAGACGATGAATTTGTATTGGATACGACCGGCAGAAAAAACGGACGGGGTGCTTATGTCTGTCTTTCAAGTGAGTGTTTTGCAAAGGCGGCAAAAAATAAAGGGCTGGAACGTTCGTTTAAGCAGGCAATTCCAAAAGAAGTATATGAACGGCTGGAAAAGGAGATGGAACAATTTGAAGCAAGATAGAGTGCTGTCCCTGATCGGGCTGGCCACAAAGGCAGGAAAATGTGCCAGTGGTGAATTCATGACAGAAAATGAGACAAAATCCGGGAAAGCTGCACTGGTGATCGTAGCGGAAGATGCATCGGATAACACCAAAAAGAAATTCCGGGATATGTGTAAGTTTTATGAGGTTCCAATTTATTTTTACGGAGATAAAGATACCTTAGGGCATGCAATGGGAAAAGAGTTCCGTGCATCTCTGGCGATATTGGACGAAGGATTTGCAAAAGGAATTCGAAAACAACTGGAAATAAAAAATAATACGATTGCATAGAGGAGGTAGTTTGAGTATGACGAAATTAAGAGTGCATGAACTGGCAAAAGAGCTGGGGATGGAAAATAAAGACCTGATGGAGATTCTGGAGAAAAAGAATGTGGAGGCGAAAACTTCCATGAGCTCCATTCCGGATGAGGTCGTAGCAGAACTGCGCAGCGGGCACGCAGGAAAAGGAACATCGGAAGATGCTCCGAAAAAGAAAAATATCGTACAGGTATTCCGCCCACAGAATTCGAAGAGCGGAAACCGCCGCCCGGGAGGATCCCGTCCGGGAAATGGACAGAACACACAGGGAACATCCCGTCAGGATCGTCCGGCAGGCGGAAGAAACGGACAGCGTCCGGCTTCCGGTCAGAATGGATCCCGTCAGGATCGTCCGGCGAGAGGGCCGCAGGCAAATGGAGAGAGAGAGAACAGAAGACCACAGGAAGGACGCCCGGCAGGAAACCGACGTCCGGAAGAGGGACAGAGAGGCGGTTTCCGTCAGAATCGTCCGGCAGATGGAAGAAACGGGCAGCGTCCGTCTTCTGCTCCAAACGGTCAGAGAGGAAACCGTCGCCAGGACGAGGGGGCAAAAAATGGTCAGCGTCCGGATTCCAGAAGAAACGACAGAAATGACAGAAACGACAGAAATTCAATTCCGTCGCCATTGGTAGAGCAGCAGAAACCGCAGCGCAATAAAGCAAAAGATAAAGAAAAAGATTACAAGAAAAAAGAAAACAGAGAAGAAGGATTTGAAAGCAAGGGCAAAAAAGGCAGAAAGCAGAAGCCGACAGTAGAAGTGCAGAGACCACAGCCAAAGCCGGAAGTGAAAAAGGAAGAGGAAATCAAACAGATCACAATCCCGGAAGTACTGACAATTCAGGAACTGGCAGACAAGATGAAAGTGGTACCGTCTGTGATCGTAAAGAAACTGTTCATGCAGGGCAAGATCGTAACAGTGAATCAGGAAATTGATTTTGAGACAGCAGAAGAAATCGCAATGGAATTTGAGATCCTTTGTGAAAAAGAAGAAGTTGTAGATGTCATTGAAGAGCTTCTCAAAGAAGATGAAGAAGATGAAGCTACTATGGTAAAACGTCCTCCTGTTGTATGTGTTATGGGACACGTTGACCATGGAAAGACTTCTCTGTTGGATGCGATCCGTGATACCAGTGTGACAGACCGCGAGGCAGGTGGAATCACACAGCACATCGGTGCTTCTGTAGTAGAGATCAACGGAGAAAAGATCACATTCCTGGATACACCGGGACATGAGGCGTTTACTGCAATGCGTATGAGAGGAGCAAATTCTACAGATATTGCGATTCTTGTAGTTGCAGCAGATGACGGTGTGATGCCGCAGACGATCGAGGCGATCAACCATGCCAAAGCAGCGGGAATTGAAATTATCGTAGCGATCAATAAGATCGATAAGCCAAGTGCAAATATTGAGCGTGTAAAACAGGAACTGACAGAGTATGAACTGATTCCGGAAGACTGGGGCGGAAGCACGATTTTCGTACCGGTATCCGCGCATACAAAAGAAGGAATTCAGGAGCTTCTCGAGATGGTTCTTCTGACAGCAGAAGTGATGGAGCTCAAAGCAAATCCGAACCGTGTGGCAAGAGGACTTGTGATCGAGGCAGAGCTGGATAAAGGAAAAGGTTCTGTTGCGACAGTGCTCGTACAGAAAGGTACCCTTCGTGTGGAGATGCCATTGCAGCAGGATCCGCACACGGAAAAGTAAGAGCCATGATGGATGACAGGGGAAGACGTGTAAAAGAAGCAGGTCCGTCCCAGCCGGTAGAAATCCTCGGATTGAATGAGGTTCCGCAGGCAGGAGAAGTCTTTGTGGGATGCGAGTCAGAAAAAGAAGCAAGAAACTTTGCAGAGACATTTATTTCACAGCACAGAGTGAAGATGCTTGAAGAGACAAAATCCAAGATGTCTCTGGATGATCTGTTCAATCAGATTCAGGAAGGAAACTTAAAAGAACTCAACATCGTAGTGAAAGCAGATGTACAGGGTTCTGTGGAAGCAATCAAACAGAGTCTGATCAAATTGTCAAATGAAGAAGTTGTGATCAAGATCATTCACGGCGGAGTTGGTGCGATCAATGAATCCGACGTGATTCTGGCATCTGCTTCCAATGCGATCATCATCGGATTTAACGTGCGTCCGGATGCGACAGCGAAGGAGATTGCAGACCGTGAAGGCGTTGACTTAAGACTTTACAGAGTCATCTACAATGCGATTGAAGATGTGGAAGCGGCAATGAAAGGTATGCTGGATCCGGTATTTGAAGAGAAGGTACTGGGACACGCAGAAGTACGTCAGACATTTAAGGCATCCGGAGTGGGAACGATTGCAGGTTCTTATGTACAGGACGGTACTTTTGAACGAAATTGTTCTGTTCGTCTGACACGTGACGGCATTGTGATCTTTGACGGACCTCTGGCATCTCTGAAACGATTCAAGGATGATGTGAAAGAAGTCAGAGCCGGATACGAGTGCGGTTTCGTATTTGAAAACTATAATGATATCAAAGAAGGCGATCTTGTAGAAGCATACAAGATGGTAGAAATAGAAAGAAAATAAGGAGCAGTTATGAGGAAAAACAGTATTAAAAACACAAGAATCAATACTGAAGTCCAAAGAGAACTGAGCAACATCCTACGCGGAGGCATCAAGGACCCGAGAGTGGCGCCGATGACTTCCGTGGTAGCGGTGGAAGTAGCACCTGATCTGAAGACATGTAAGGCATACATCAGCGTGCTGGGAGATAAGAAAGCCCAGGAAGATACGATCACAGGACTTCAGAGTGCAGAAGGATATATCCGGCGTGAACTGGCAAGAACGATCAACATGCGCAATACACCGGAGATCCGGTTTATCATGGATCAGTCCATTGAATACGGTGTCAATATGACGAAAAAATCAATGATCTGACCAAAGATTTGAAAAGTGAGGATGAATAAATAAGCATGAAAATTGTATTATCTGATATTTTGAAGGGAAAGAAGCGGATCGCGCTCTCCGGTCATGTTCGGCCGGACGGAGACTGTGTAGGATCGTCGATGGGATTGTACCTGTATCTTACAGAGCAGTTTCCGGAAATAGAAGTTGATCTGTATCTGGAAAAGATACCGGCATCCTTTTCCATAATCTCGCGTACAGAGGAAATCAGACATACACTTTCAGAAGAGACGGCATATGATCTGTTTATCTGTCTGGACTGTGGGGACGAACAGCGGCTCGGACCGTTTGCACCGTTACTTCGACAGGCTGCACATACGGTTTGTATCGATCATCATGTGAGCAATGATGCATTTGCAGAGTTAAATTACATTCGCCCGGAGGCAAGTTCTACATCAGAGCTGGTTTATACACTTCTGGAAGATGAGAAGATCAGTAAGGCATGTGCGGAAGCACTGTATATGGGAATCGCACATGATACGGGAGTATTTCAGTACTCCTGTACCTCTCCGGAGACGATGGAGGCAGCCGCACAGTTGCTTAGAAAAGGAATTGACGGCAGTGAGATTATCGAAAAAACTTATTTTGAGAAGACCTATATCCAGAATCAGATCTTAGGGAGAGCGCTTTTAGAAAGCATGCTGGTTTTAGAAAAACAGGTGGTCGTTTCTGTTGTATCCAGAAAAGAGATGGAATTTTTCGAGGCAGTTCCAAGCGATCTGGAGGGAATCGTGGCTCAGCTTCGGCAGACAAAAGGTGTGGAAGTGGCGATTTTTCTGCATGAGACGGACACCCGGGAGTATAAGTCAGTCTGCGTTCCAAGGGCAAAGTCAATGTAAGCAGTATTGCTCAGTATTTTGGTGGAGGCGGTCATGTGCGTGCAGCAGGGGTTACAATGAAAGGTTCTGCGCACGATGTGATCAACAATCTGCTTAGACAGATTACATTGCAGCTAAAAGAGGCATAGAAGAGAAAGACAGGAATTGTTATGGTAAATGGAATTCTGAACGTATACAAAGAAAAAGGATACACATCCCATGATGTAGTGGCAAAGCTGCGTGGAATTGTGGGGCAGAAGAAGATCGGACATACAGGCACGCTGGACCCGGATGCGGAAGGCGTGCTTCCTGTTTGTCTGGGAAGAGCAACAAAGGTATGTGATATGCTCACGGAAAAGGATAAAACATACGAGGCGGTCCTGTTGCTTGGAAAAGAGACCGATACCCAGGATATTTCAGGAACTGTGCTGAGAGTGGGAGAGACAGAAGGACTCACGCAGGAGCAGGTAAAAGACTGTGTGATGAGTTTTGTGGGGGAATATGATCAGATACCGCCCATGTATTCTGCACTGAAAGTAAACGGCAAAAAGCTGTATGAGCTGGCACGGGAAGGGAAGACGATCGAGCGCAAAAGCCGCAAAGTTGAAATCAAAGAGATCCGGATCCTGGAAATGGCACTGCCGCGTGTGAGGATGGAGGTTTCCTGTTCCAAGGGAACCTATATCCGGACATTGTGTCACGATATCGGTGAAAAGCTGGGTTGCTTTGGATGTATGGAGTCGCTTCTTCGTACAAAGGTGAGCCGTTTTGAGATTGAGAGCAGTCTGAAGCTTTCAGAAATACAGAAAAAAAGAGAGGAAGGAAAGCTTTCAGAGATTATAACCCCTCTGGATGCAGTGTTTTTCCAATATCCTGCCGTGACGGTAAAAAAAGAGGGGCAGGCGCTTGCGTATAACGGAAATGAGATTCCAATCCGCTTTGTAACAGATATGGAAGAAAGAAAAAATCAGGAATGGATACGTGTATACGATCTGGAAAATCATTTTATCGGTATCTTCTGTTTTGATAAAAACAGGAAAAAACTTACTGTGGAAAAGATGTTTCTGGATCAGGAAGAAATAAGAGGATGATTATGCAGTACGTAACAGACTTAAGCAAATATCAGACAGAAAACAGGACAGCTGTCACACTCGGAAAGTTTGACGGTCTTCACCGAGGACATCAGGAACTGATCAGCCGGATTCAAAGATTTGCGGATCAGGAAAAAGCGGAAAGTGTTGTTTTTGCATTTGATATGGGGAAAGAAGCATTGATGACAGGCGAGGAAAAGAAAGCATATCTGGAAGGATGTGTGGATACGCTGATCATCTGTCCGTTTACTGAGGCAATCCGTGAGATGGAAGCAGAGGAATTTATTGAAAAGATCCTGATTGAACAACTGCATGCCGCATACATTGCAGTGGGAACAGATTTTCATTTTGGTCATCAGAAGCGAGGAGATATCTGTATGCTGAAACAGTATGCAAAGCGCTATGGATATGAGCTGGAGATTGTAGAAAAGGCAGTGTATCGAAAAAGGGAAATCAGCAGTACCTATATCAGAGAGGCGCTGAAAGTCGGCAATGTGGAACTTGCAGAAAAGCTTTTGGGATACCGATACCGTACAGAGGGCGTTGTAGAGCATGGACAAAAGCTCGGGAGAACGCTGGGATTTCCCACTTTGAATGTCGCATGGAAGCCCGAAAAAGCAGCCCCCCGGTTTGGCGTATATGCATGCAGAGTAAAAATGGATGGAACCTGGTATTGCGGAATCGGCAATCTGGGGATCAAACCGACGGTAACGGATGCAAAACGGATTTTGACAGAGGTGTATGTATTTGATTATAAGGGAGATGCATACGGAAAATATGTGGAGATTGAATTCTGTGCGTTTGAGAGACCGGAGAGCAGATTTGCATCTCTGGAGGAGTTAAAAACACAGGTGGATCGAGATATTTTATTTGGTATGGAGTATTTTCGGGCGCAGCAGTGAGGTGGTTTATGAAGAAAGGGAAGAAAAAACCAAGTTTTCGTACAAAGCTGATCTTTCTGACTTTGTCGGCCTGTATTATTTCGACATTGATTCTTGGAATCGCACAGATGGTGTTGTCCGTTTTTCATTTTTCGAGACAGGCTCGTTCTGACCTGGAATTTTATCTCGAGAATACAAGCGGGCAGTTTGATACAAGAATCAAAAATATGGAAAATATGGTGATTTCTCTGCGGCATAATAATGTGCTGAAACATTTTATCGCGGGAGAAGCGTACAATGAGCAAGAAGCAAGGGAGCAGTTTGCAAACAGTACCGATTTGTTTTCGGAAATGAATATGGTTGATTCCGCCTCTCCGTTTATCGACTGCATCTATCTGTTTAATGAAAACGGAGAATGGGTGAGCAGTCGTTTCTACCCGGAGACAGTGGAAAATATGGAGCTTCAGAATCAAATTTATAAAGAAATCAATTCCAGTTTTTTGAAAAGCAGCAATGAATACTGGTATATGACACATGATGAACGCGCGTATGTATGTATGCGTGTATACAATGAGGAGATGGAGGAGTCCGGCTGCTGCATTATTTCCCTTGGAAAAAGTGCGGTGGATACGTTGTTTTCCAAAACAAAAGAATATCCGGAAAGCAGCTGGCTGATCACAGGAGAAAAAGGACAGATTCTGTTTGCAAATGAAAAGGGAAAAGAACAGGCAAAACAGATGCTGGAAATTCAGGATTTGGGAAGCAGTGAGGAAAAGATCGGAAATCAGATGACTCTCTTTTATGGAGGGAAAACCGGATTTGGGATTGAACTGAGGATGGCACTTCCCAAGAATCTGATCTATGCCTCGATTCGTTCCACCGTACAGCTTTTGCAGTGATTTTTCTGATCGTGATCGGAATCACGGCGATTGTCGTATTTGCGGTATCCATGAGAATGACACGTCCGCTGAAGTTTATCGGAGAAGATATCCGGAAATTTGGAAACGGCAGACTGGATGCGCAGATGCGGGAATTTGATACAAGAGAGTTTGATGAGATCAGCACACGGTTTAATGAGATGACCGGGCAGATCAAAAATCTGATCACGGAAGTCTATGAAAAACAGCTTCTTGCTACACAGGCTCAGGTAAAATATTTGCAGTCTCAGATCAATCCGCATTTCATGTTTAACATTTTATCCATGCTCAGTATGAAAGCAGGATTGCAGGGAAACAAAGAACTGCAAAAGCTTTTGAGCGCATTTTCCAGACTGATTCAGGGAAAGATTTTCCGGAACGGAGAGATTGAAATCCCGTTATTTCAGGAGATGGAGTTGATCGAGTTTTATCTGCTTTTACAGGGAGAGCGGTTTGCAGGAAAGATTACATATGATATACTTTGCAGTGAAGAAGTGAAAAATGCCAGAATTCCGCGGCTGAGTGTGGAACCATTGGTGGAAAACGCTGTTTCACACGGTCTCGAACCGAAACCGGGAAGCGGTCATATCAGGGTGGAAGCAAAAGAAGAAAATGGGAAGCTGCGGATTCAGATCAAAGATGACGGAGTCGGATTTGATGTGGAAGAGCAGAAGAAGAACAAAGGGCAGGCGGTGGAAGATGAGAAGCATACGCACATCGGTCTTACCAATACACAGCAGATGCTTCATACGATATACGGTGAAGAAGCATCGATGAAGATTGAGAGTACACCGGGTGCGGGTACTTGTGTAACGATGTGTCTGCCGTTGGAAAAAGGGGGAAGAAGTCATGTGGAGAGTGATGATTGCAGATGATGAACCATATATCCGGGAAGGGTTGGAAAAGCTGATTCCCTGGGAGGAGCTTGGATGCGAGCTGATCTATGTTGCGGAGAATGGTCAGGATCTGTTGGAACAGATCCGCAGCTGTCCGCCGGATATTGCGATCATTGATATAAAAATGCCGCTGATGGACGGCATGGAAGTTGCGGAATACATTTATAAAAATCATATCCGGACGTCTGTGATCTTTCTGACTGCGTATGCGGATTTTCAGTATGCACGAAAGGCAATTCAGTACCAGGTGAGTGATTATATTGTCAAAACAGCAGCTCTGGAAGAAATTCCGGCAGCCATTGCAAATATCAAACAGCGGCTGGAGAGTGAAAATATGACCTGGTATCGGATGCTCCTGGTAACACCGGTGCGTCAGGGTGAAAAGGTGAGAAAATTCTTTCTGCATGCCTTTCATTCGTTTGAATACCGCGCTCTTTCACCCGGAACGGAGGAAGAAGGACTGGTGCTTACAGTCAATGACAGTGAACGGACAGAGGAAATCTTCAGCTGTTGTGAGAAAATGAAAGCCTTTTGTAAAAACTTTCTTGGAGAGACGCCGCAGATTTTGTGCAGCCGGGCCTATCAGCAGGGAGATGATTCTTCCTTGCTCTATGAACAGACAAAGGCCTACGCCAAGGGAAGAAGTGCAGAGCAGATTTTGATCGTGCCGCAGAATGCAGAAGAGGGAGATGGGACAGATACATTGTTAAAGCGTGTTCAGACCTATATCCGGAACCATTATACAGAGCGCCTGACACTGGCGGATATTGCGGAGGCAGTCCATGTCAGCTCCAGTTATCTGAGTCGGTTTTACAAATTGAAGGCAGGAGAGAACCTGTTTGATACGATTAATTCTCTTCGTGTGGAAAAAGCCAAAGAACTGCTTTTAAGAGGAGACAAGAAAATCTATGAGATCGCAGCATTGACCGGTTTTGAGGATACGGCATATTTTTCAAAGGTGTTTAAGAAATATGCAGGATGTCCGCCAAAGGAATACGAGCAGTCCGGAGGAAGAAATCTATGAGAAAAGGAACGTGGGTTTTACTGCTTCTTATGACGGCCTGTCTGCTCGGAGGCTGCAGTAAGGAGAGCGCGGAGCAGACAGAGATTACGCTGATACATGGTTGGGGCTCCATGGAATCGGAGCATGTCAGAATGCGGCAGATTTATAAGGATTTTGAAAAAGAGCACCCGGAGATCAAGCTGAATCTGATGTCCATGACTTCATCGGATGAGGTGATCAAAAAGACAAAAAACATGCTTTCTGTTGGAGAGGTTCCGGATCTGATTTTTACAGGAGGCTACGGAAAAGATTCGGTGTACCGCTTTATGGAAGAAAAAAACAAAGCGGCAGACTTATGCCTTATCTGGAGAAAGATCAGGAATTTGCAGAGTCTGTAGCGCCGGAGATCATTTCCTACTGGCAGAAGGACGGGAAGCTGTATACCCTGTCAGATGTACTGTTGCTTGGAGGGGGATACTGGTATAACGCGGATATTTTTGAAAAAGCGGGGATTGAATCGGTACCGGAGACCTGGGATGAGTTTCTGGAGGCTTGTGAGAAGATACAGAGCTGGTCACAGAATGAAGGAAAATCGGTGATCCCGGTACAGATTACGAAAGAAAACAGTGCTTATCTGGCAGATGCCCTGCTTTTGGACACTTCCAAAGAAGCACAGGACGCAGTGGAAAATCATTCGATGATGCTAAGTGCAAAAGAACTTTTTCCGGTTTTAGAGACAATGAAGCAGATCAGACAATATGGGGACAGTACAGACAAAAATTATGGATACAGGGACGAAGGAAGTATGTTCAACAGTGGAAATACAGCCATGTATATCAATGGAGTGTGGGCAAGTAAGCTGATCGATGAAAAAATCGATGCCTGCTATGCACCGTTTCCGGGAAAGAATGGCAGCACGATCGCCAGTTCTTCCGTATGTCTGGGATATATTGTAGGCAATACCGGGAATCAAGAGACAATGGATGCCAGTGTTGAATTTTTAAAGTATATGCTCAGCGAAAAGGTACAGAAGCGGATTCTTCTGGAAACCGGACAAATGCCGTCCAGCCCAAAGATACATCTGGAAGAATATAAGGAGCAGATTCCGAGGATGTGCAATGCTGTGGAAGCGATTCGTGGAGCAGACCGTATCATTGAGGTGCCGGACAATCTCTGGACGGCAGATCAGCTGGAAAACTTTCGGAACCAGATTATGGAAGTTCTTAACGGGACTTTGGATGAAGAGCAGTTTTGTACAAATTTATATCAATAGTTGCAGCGTCATATCATGAAAATGGTATGGCGCTTTTCATAAATATGACAAAACAGAGGTAAATAAATTACAAGAAAACGGCAGAATCATAAATATATTACAAAAAACAGGAAATTGACACGGAAAAACCAGAAATAATGCAAGAAAGTGTCAATTCTATCCATAGAGTCAGGCTGATGATCATGATATTCTAAATTCAACAGGAAATCGAAGGAGGATTTAGTAATGAAAAAGAAAAGAATCATCAGCCTGATTTTGGCTACAACTATGGCGGCAACAGTAGTCGTTTCCGGATGTGGGAAATCCGGTGACTCTGAGAAAACAGATGACGGCAAAAAGAAAACAGAAGCATCTGATGACAAGGTATTGGAGTTTTATCATGGATATTATCAGGATGCAAGCGAATGGGCACCTGCACAGGTTATGCGCGATATCTATGACGAGTTTGCAAAAGAGCATGCAGATGGAGAAGTGGAATTTAAAGCAATTCCGACAGAGGATATCGACAGTGTGGTAGAAAATAAAGTGGCAGGCGGAAGCTATCCGGATATAGTGGATCTGGCAGGACGGTCTGTATCACTGGCAGCGATCAGTCAGGATTTGCTCCTTGACATGAAACCATACATAGATGAAGAAGGGATCAAAGACAACGTTGGAATCAACTATACACAGAACGACGTGGATGGAAAGATTTATACGGTTCACGATCAGCTTCTGACACTGGGATACTGGTACAATGACAAGGTGTTAAAAGACGCAGGAGCAACAACACCGGATACATGGAAGAACTGGAGCGATTTTGAAGGAGCAATGGAAAAAGTACGTTCCGCAGGCGGAGATGTGTATGCATATGGTGCCGGTCAGGGATCTACAAGATGCTTTAACGCAATCCTCGGTATGTCCGAAAATGGAAGAAAAATCGTAGGAGAGCCTCTGACAGAAGAAGCAATCGAATCCAAAGAGTTTGAAGAAGCATTCAAACAGGTGGCAAATATGGATCAGAAAAACGGATCTTCCAATGCCAGCAGCAATGCCGATGACGGTGCAAACGACTGGGCAGCAGACTTCAACAAAGGACAGTCTGCAGTGTTCTTCAACGGAGTATGGGCAGCAGGCGGATTTGAAGATACTACAAACTTTAAACCGGCAATCTTCCCGGGAAGCGTTTCCTTATCTTCTGCAAGCGGCGGAATCACAGCAGCAAATGATATGAGTGATGCAGAAAAAGAACTGGCACTGGAATTTGTAAAATATATGACAAGTGATGAAGTACAGACAAAGATCTTCAAAGAAGTAGGTGCAAACCCATGTACAACAACACTGGATCTGAATGCACTGGCAGAAGGATCTGACGAGAAAACAAAACTTCTTGCAGAGGCATGTTCTCAGGCAAATGATGCAGAATATGTGATTGCAACAATCGATTCTACATGGGGAACAGATATTGCAAATGCGATCGGTAACAAACTGATCGAATCTACCGTTTCCGGAACTGATGTAAATGCAAAATTTGAAGAATTAAAGAGTGAACTGATCGGTCTGATTGGTTAATTGTAAATCATGGAAGCTGCTCTTTGCAGGAGGTATTTAAGGAGCAGCTTCCTTCTCTATGAAATTTTCCAGAGTAGGAGGTAGCAAAATGGAAATAACCGGAAAAAAACAAAAGTTGAGAAAGAATGCGTTTATTCTCTTCTTTCTTTTACCGACTCTGGTCTGCTTTTGTGTGTTTTATTTATATCCGATCGCAACGGTGGTCATCAGTTCCTTTGCAAAATGGGACTACACGAATTTGAATGATATGCAGATGTATTCCTTTGGACATCTGTTTGACAACTATAAATATATTTTTGAGAAATATCCGTATTTCTGGGAAGGACTTAGAAATTCCTGTATCTGGGCATTGTGCGGACTTGTAGTCCAGGTTCCGATCGCGACAGGAGTGGCACTGGTAATCTCCAAGAAATGCAGAGGATGGAAGCTGGCAAGAAATATTTACGTGATACCGAATATTATTTCTTCGGCAGCAATGGGATTGATCTTCTTACAGCTGTACAATCCGAAGTATGGTATTATCAATGAAATTATCCGTGTTTTTGTGCCGAATTTCCAGGACAACGTACTGTTTATACCAAAGGTAAATATGATCGCTTTGACCTGCGCATACATCTTCTTTGCAGGAACAAACATGATCATGGTTCTGGGACAGATTTCTGCAATACCGGAAGAGGTTCGTGAGGCGGCACTTTTGGATGGAGCCAAAGGATGGACACTGGATCGTTGTATCGTTCTTCCATTGATTAAAGATACAATAAAGACAATCAGTATTCTCTCCGTATCCGCAGGATTCCTGTTGTATAATGAAGTTTATTTCCTGACGAACGGAGCAGCAGGAACAAAGAGTATCAGCTTCCTGATCCGTGAACTGGCAGTTGTCAGTCCAAGAGCACAGTACGCACGTGCAAATGCGATCGGTGCGATTCAGATCCTGGGAGGTCTGGTATTGATCCTGATCATTAATATGCTGTTTCGTGAGAGAAAACAGAAAGGAGGCAGAAGATGATGAGCAGACAGAGAAAAGGCAAAGAAAATGAAGCGGTCCATGGAGTGGGGACTTTTGGAAAGATCGTTTCGTATGTTGTGATGATTCTGGTATGTTTCATCTCCCTGTTTCCGGTTATTTGGGTGGCAATTTCCTCGTTGAAGGCAGATCCTCTGGCAGAGCCGGGATTTACTCTGCCAAGTGCACTTTGTTTTGATGGATATATCGGAGTATTCCGGGACATGCATATTATGAGATACTTCTTTAACAGTTTTAAAGTGGCAGGTATTTCTGTCGTATTAAGTATCATCATGATTTCCATGTCAGCGTATGTTGTGGCAAGAATGAACTTTAAATTTAAATCGGTGGTCAGCGTCATGTTGATGTCTACATTGTTTATTCCACCGACAGCGATGACATTCCCGGTTTATAATCTGATCAACAGTATGGGAATCAACGATACGCATGCAGGATTGATTTTAATCTATACATGCAGCGGTATCGCAGTCAGCTTTATGGTCATCAAAAACTATTTCCTGACGATACCGGTAGAGCTGGAAGAAGCAGCGCGTATTGACGGCTGCGGTTATACACAGACATTTTTCAAGATCATGCTGCCGATCGCACGTCCGGGAATCCTGACAGCAGCAATGCTGGCGTTTATGAATTACTGGAATGAATACTACTGGGCATCTATGGTACTGACAACAAAAGAACTGAAGACTGTTCCGGCGATTCTGGCACAGTTCCAGAATGCATTTTCTACGAACTACAACGGAATGTTTTCCGCAATCGTTGTAATTCTGCTTCCGCCGGTGATCTTGTTCTGCTGTTTCAGCAAGTACTTTATTGAAGCACTGTCTGGTGGGGCAGTAAAAGGCTAAAAGGAGAGAAAAAACATGAAACAAGTAACAGCCATTCTTTTGGGAGCCGGACAGAGAGGGGCAGAGGCTTATGCCTCTTATGCCCTGGATTATCCCAATGAATTGAAATTTGTAGCAGTAGCGGAACCAAGAGCGGATCGACGGGAAGAGTTTGCAAAGCTTCATGATATTGCACCTCAAAACGCTGTGGAATCGGACATGGAGCTTTTGAACCGTCCGAAAATGGCGGACTGTGTTCTGATCTGTACACAGGATCAGATGCATTATGAGGCATTGAAGCTGGCCGTGGAAAAAGGCTATCACATTTTATGTGAAAAACCGATCTCACCTGTAAAATCTGAACTGATCGAGATCGGGGAGATCGCAAAGAATTATGACAAGGTGATCAGTATTTGCCACGTGCTGCGTTATTCTCCATTTTTCAGAGAGCTGAAACGGCTTCTGGATGAAGGGGCGATCGGTCAGCTTGTTGATATCCAGCATATTGAGAGTGTGGGATACTGGCATATGGCACACAGCTTTGTACGTGGTAACTGGAGAAACAAGTCCTTAAGCAGTCCGATGATCCTGCAGAAGTGCTGTCATGATATGGACATCTTATTATGGCTCGTAGGTGCGTCCTGTACAAGACTTACAAGTTTCGGAAATCTGATGCATTTTAAAGAAGAAAATGCACCAGAAGATGCTCCGGCTCACTGTCTGGACGGATGTGTACACCGGGATGAATGTCCGTATTTTGCACCTCGATTCTATCTGGAGGATTTAGAGGAAAAAGGCGGAACATTTGCAAAAGTGGTAAGTCTTCAGACGGATAAAAAATCTCTGCTGGATGCATTGAAAGACGGACCATATGGAAGGTGTGTTTACCACTGTGACAACGATGTGGTAGATCATCAGGTAGTAAATCTGGAGTTTGACAATGGTGTGACAGCAAGTATGACAATGTGTGCGTTTACCAATAAATGCGAGCGGATCATCAATCTGATGGGAACAAAAGGACAGATTCGCGGAAACATGGAAGAAAATGAAATCATTGTGGAAGATTTTGCGTCTGGAAATACAACAAAGATCAAGGTAAAAGTACCAAAAGGTGGACACAGCGGAAGCGATGTCTCCATGATGAAAGACTTTGTGGAACTGGTGGCAGGAGGCGGAACTGCAAAAAGCGTAAGCGCCGCATCAGAATCCATCGAGAGTCATTTGATGGCACTGGCGGCAGAAGACAGCCGGGAACACAACGGTGTTGTTTATGAAATGAAAGGATATGGAAAATAGTAATGAATCAGGAAATATGGAATCGGACCGAATGGTTCCGGAAAGAAAGATTCGGAATGTTTATCCACTGGGGACTGTATGCCATTCCGGCGCTGGGCGAGTGGGTAATGTCCGAAAAACGAATGACAGTAGAAGAATATGAGAAATATTTCGAGCAGTTTGATCCAACGGATTACAATCCGAGAGAATGGGCAAGACTGGCAAAAAAAGCAGGTATGAAATATGCGGTGCTGACTGCAAAGCATCACGATGGATTTTGTTTGTTTGATTCTGCACTGACAGATTATAAAGCGACAAATACAAAGGCCGGACGGATCTGGTTCGGGAATTTCTGGATGCATTCCGTGCGGAAGGATTAAAAGTAGGGCTTTACTTTACACTGATTGACTGGCATCATCCGGACTATCCGAAATACAATGATATGCACCATCCAATGCGCGGAAATGAGGCGTATAAAGATGAAAATATCAATTTTGACCGGTATCTGGAATATATGCATGGCCAGGTGGAAGAACTGGTGACCAATTACGGAAAGCTGGATATTCTCTGGTTTGATTTCTCTTATGACAACATGTGTGAAGATACATGGAAAGCAGAAGAGTTGATCCGTATGGTCAGAAAACATCAGCCGGATGTTATTATTGACAATCGTCTGGAAGGTTCCGGAGAGAAGAACGGAAGTATCGTAACAGATCATCCGAATATTTACAGCGGAGATTTCGCAAGTCCGGAAATGATCATTCCGCCGGGAGGAATGAAAGATCTGAACGGAAAACCGATCCCGTGGGAGCTTTGTGCAACGATGAACAACCACTGGGGATACTGTTATTATGATCATACTTACAAAACATCACAGACCATTATCCGCAAACTGGTTGAATGTGTCAGCAAAGGCGGAAACTTTATCCTGAACGTAGGACCGGATGCAAAAGGAAGAATTCCGAAAGAAAGCCAGGAAATTCTGACGCAGGTAGGAGAATGGATGGAGCAAAACGGAGAAAGTCTTTATGAATGTGGAATTTCCGAGTATGACAAGCCGGAATGGGGACGTTATACACAAAAAGGAAACACGGTATATGCCCATATTTATGAAACGCCTCTGGGAGCACTCCCATTGTATGGAATCAGCCCGCAGGAGGTAGGAACAATCACCTTCCTTTCCAGCGGAGCGCAGGTGCAGAGGGGTGAGGCATGGAATACAGCTATGTATTCAGATACACCGTTTGTGGCGCTGGGTGAAAATCCGGTATTCAGTTATCCGCTGCCGGATGAAATCGATACTGTTTTGAAAATCGAGTTGAAAAAATAGGACTTTACATCCGAAAATCCCTGTGGTATACTACCTTAGGATTCAGCCGGTGTTCGGTAATCGGACAACTCCGACCGTTACTTAATACCAGGCGGTTTATTATTAAGTTTAAAGGAGGATCATACGATGATCGCAAAAGAAAAGAAACAGGCTATTATTGCAGAATTTGGAAGAAGTGAAGGAGATACAGGATCTCCGGAAGTACAGGTAGCGATCCTGACAGCAAGAATCAACGAGCTGACAGATCACTTCAAAGCAAATCCAAAAGACCACCACTCAAGAAGAGGACTTCTGAAAATGGTAGGACAGAGACGTGGACTGCTTGCATACCTGAAAAAAGTAGATATCGAAAGATACCGTGCTTTGATCGAAAAACTTGGATTAAGAAAATAATTCATGGAAGAGGGACTTCTGCCTGTGTCGGTTTATCCGGCAGGCAGAGGTCTTTTTATTTCTTGCGATTCATACATATCTATGGTATAATAATCTAGATTGCGGACAAGTATGTATACCCGAGACCACTGAAAAGTATATCGAAAGCTTCCGGTGTTTTTTTCAGTAGTTTCGGAGACACTTGTTCCGGGAAATGTTTCAAACAAAAAGGAGAATATTATGTATAAGAAATTTGAGATGGAACTTGCCGGCAGAACTCTGCGCGTGGATGTTGACAGAGTGGCAAAGCAGGCAAATGGTGCGGTTTTGATGCACTACGGAGATACTACAGTTCTCTGTACTGCGACAGCATCTGAGAAGCCAAGAGACGGGATTGACTTTTTCCCGCTGAGTGTAGAGTACAATGAGAGACTTTATGCAGTCGGAAAGATTCCGGGAGGATTCAACAAAAGAGAAGGAAAGGCTTCTGAGAATGCAATTTTAACATGTCGTGTCATTGACAGACCGATGCGTCCTCTGTTCCCGAAGGATTACAGAAATGACGTGACATTGGAGAATCTGGTTATGTCTGTTGATCAGGACTGCAGTCCGGAACTGACAGCAATGCTTGGTGCGGCGATTGCCACAAGTATTTCAGATATTCCGTTTGACGGACCGATCTCTACGACTCAGGTTGGTCTGGTTGACGGAGAATTTGTATTCAACCCGACAGCAGCACAGAAAGAAGTATCGGATCTGGCGCTGACAGTTGCATCTACAAAAGAGAAAGTAATCATGATCGAAGCCGGAGCAAATGAAGTTCCGGAGGCTCAGATGATCGAGGCTATTTTTGCGGCACATGAACTGAACCAGAAAGTCATCGCATTTATTGAGACGATCGTGGCAGAATGCGGAAAAGCAAAACATGAATATACAAGCTGCGCGGTTCCGGAAGAACTGTTTGAGGCGATTAAAGAGATCGTTCCACCGGCAGAGATGGAAGAAGCAGTCTTTACAGATGACAAACAGACAAGAGAAGAAAATATCCGTGTCATTACAGAAAAACTGGAAGAGGCATTTGCAGAGAACGAAGAATGGCTGGCAGTGTTAGGGGAAGCAGTTTATCAGTATCAGAAGAAGACTGTCAGAAAGATGATCTTAAAAGATCACAAACGTCCGGACGGACGTGCGATCGATCAGATTCGTCCGCTGGCAGCAGAGACAGACCTGATCCCGAGAGTTCATGGATCTGCGATGTTTACAAGAGGACAGACTCAGATTTGTACAGTGACAACACTGGCACCTCTTTCAGAAGCACAGAGAATCGACGGACTGGATGAGGCAGAGACTTCCAAGAGATATATGCACCACTACAATTTCCCGTCTTATTCTGTTGGAGAGACAAAACCATCCAGAGGACCGGGACGTCGTGAGATTGGTCACGGTGCACTGGCAGAGAGAGCACTCCTTCCGGTACTTCCAAGCGAGGCAGAGTTCCCGTATGCGATCCGTACGGTATCTGAGACATTTGAATCGAATGGTTCTACTTCTCAGGCAAGCGTATGTGCGTCCAGTATGTCACTGATGACAGCAGGTGTGCCGATCAAGGCAGCTGTTGCCGGAATTTCAGCAGGTCTGGTGACAGGAGAGACAGACGATGATTATCTGGTTCTTACAGATATCCAGGGATTGGAAGATTTCTTCGGAGATATGGACTTTAAAGTGGCTGGTACACACAAGGGTATCACAGCGATCCAGATGGACATTAAGATCCACGGACTGACAAGACCGATCATTGAAGAAGCAATCGCAGCGACAAAGAAAGCAAGAACTTATATTCTGGACGAAGTGATGAATAAAGCAATTGCAGAACCTAGAAAAGAAGTGGGAACTTATGCACCGAAGATTATTCAGATGCAGATCGACCCACAGAAGATCGGCGATGTTGTCGGACAGAGAGGAAAGACGATCAATGCGATCATCGAGCAGACTGGCGTGAAGATCGATATCACAGACGATGGAGCAGTTTCTATCTGCGGTACAGAAAAAGAAGCGATGGAAAAAGCAGCGAAGCTGATCGCAACGATCGTAACAGACTTTGAAGCAGGACAGCTTTTTGAAGGAAAAGTAATCAGCATCAAAGAATTCGGAGCATTCCTTGAGTTTGCGCCTGGAAAAGAAGGAATGGTTCATATTTCCAAGATCTCCAAAGAGAGAGTCAACAAGGTAGAAGATGTTCTGAACATTGGAGATGTTGTGAAGGTGGTATGCCTTGGAAAAGATAAAATGGGAAGATTCAGCTTCAGCATGAAAGATGTTGCAGAAGACTAATTAGAACTGAAGAGAAAATAGAAAATCAGGATTATCCACTTAAATGGTAATCCTGATTTTTATATTGCATTATTTTATATGTGGTCAACAAAGAAAGAATGATTCTAATCTTTAAGATTTCTTAAAGATTCTTAAAGATACAGTAAAGACTATTGAGTAAGAAACAGAAAACGACTATACTAAACACTGTCAAATGTTGGAGAAGAAGGAGCAGGCAAGATGAGATACAGACAGAACAATGTAAGGAAGAAACTGATTCCGGCGTACGGGATTGTGCCGCTTTTACTGGCATTGTTATGGAACTCACTGGCATATAATGGTGCCAGATGGATTGCATCCGGGCGATATCATTACAATATTGAGACTGTGTTGGATGAGAGGATCCCTTTCATACCCTGGACATTGGTAATCTATTTTGGATGTTATCTGTTTTGGGGAATCAATTACATTTTGATTGCGGGACAGGAAAAAGAGAGTGTATATCGCTTTTTTACAGCAGATGCAATATCCCGGATTGTCTGTTTCTGTTTTTTTGTCTTGTTTCCGACGACCAATACCAGACCGGAGATTGTGGCAGACGGATTCTGGAATCAGGCCGTGATCTGGCTTTATTCCATTGATGCCGCGGACAATTTGTTTCCTTCCATTCATTGCCTGGTAAGCTGGTTTTGTTTTCTGGGAATTCGTGGGCGGCAGGAGATTCCGAAATGGTATCAATACCTGTCCTGTGTGATTGCAGTTTGCGTGTTTTTATCCACTTTGATGACAAAACAGCATGTTGTCTGGGATGTGGCAGGTGGTGTTATCCTGGCGCAGATCTGTTTTACGGTTTCCGGGAAAACACAGTGGTATCGGATATATCAAAGATTTTGTGAAAGGATACAAAGCTGTATTTTTCATTTGACAGGAGGAGCACGACATGAGAGATAAGAAAAAAGCAGTTTTTAATATTTTATTTTTATTACTTGTATTTGGTCTGACTGTATATGGTGTTTTTCGAGGAGAAGACCTTGAGAGTATGATGCACTCCATTCGACAGGCACAGTGGCAATGGCTGGTGCCGGGAGTGGCTCTGGTATTATTCTTTATATGGTCAGAATCAATTATTATCTGGTATATGATGAAATCGTATGGAACCCGGTTGAAGAAACGGTCTTGTTTTCTGTTTTCTTCCGTTGGTTTTTTCTTTAGTTGCATTACACCGTCGGCAAGCGGTGGACAGCCGATGCAGATATACTATATGAAGAAAGAAAAGATACCGATTCCAGTATCGACGGTAGTATTGATGATTGTGACGATTACATATAAGCTGGTCCTGGTTGTGATCGGAATCGGGATTCTCATATTTGGTCAGGGATTTCTGCACAGATATCTGGAAGGCATTCTGCCGGTCTATTATCTGGGATTGGGATTGAATGTGTTTTGTGTGGTATTTATGACAGTTCTTGTATTTCATCCGGTGCTGACAAAGGAAATCCTGAAAAAAGGCGTCCATTTGCTGGAAAAGCTGCGCCTGATGAAACACAAAGAAGAACGGCTGGAAAAGCTGGATGCATCTATGGATACTTACCGGGGAACGGCAGTATATTTAAAAGAGCATATGGGCGTGATCGTGGTTGTATTCGGAATTACATTTGTTCAGAGAATGGCCTTGTTTGCAGCTACCTGGTTTGTGTATCGGGCGTTTGGACTGTCAGGAACTTCATTCTTTGATATTCTGTTTCTTCAGGCAGTGATAGCAGTTGCGGTAGATATGCTGCCGCTTCCCGGTGGTATGGGGATCAGTGAAACATTATTTTTGAATATTTTTCGCCCGGTGTTCGGATCTTTGCTGCTTCCGGGTATGGTTTTAAGCCGGGGACTGGGATATTATGCAGAATTACTGATCAGTGCTGCATTTACAGTGGTGGCGCAGCTTACGATAGGAAATGAAAAAGTAAGAGAACAAAAGAAGTGTATAAAGGAGCGTGTTGAGGATGATAGGATTTTATGATTATACGGTGGTGCTGACTTATATTAGTTTTACTTCATCAATAATCGGCATTTTTTGTGCTGTTACAGGACATCCAAAGTGGGCTGTGTTCTGTCTGGCGCTTTCCGGATTATGCGATATGTTTGATGGAAAGATTGCGCGAACGAAGAAAAACAGAACAGAGGATGAGAAGCAGTTCGGAATTCAGATTGATTCTCTGTGTGATGTGGTCTGTTTTGGAGTGTTTCCGATTGTATTATGCTATGAGTTGGGCATGCGCCGTATTTACAGTATGGCAATTTTAGTACTGTATGGGCTTGCCGGAGTAATCCGCCTTGGATATTTTAATGTCATGGAGACCAAACGGCAGCAGGAGACCAGCGAAAATCGAAAATACTATCAGGGACTTCCAATCACATCCATGTCAGTCGTACTGCCGCTGCTCTTTGTAGTATCGCTGATACTTCCGGGATATCACTGGTTTCTGTATGCACTGCATATTACAGTGGCAGTGGTCGGTATCTTGTTTGTGGCAGATTTTAAGTTCCGCAAACCAACGAATAAAGAACTGGCAGTTCTTGTCGGAATCGTAGGAGTCGCAGTCCTGTTCATCCTGTTCTATAACGGAGGATGGTGGGAGTTCTGCAGAGCGCGGTTTTTCCGGCATATGTAGTTTTCAAAGGATGAGATCAATAAGGAGGTAAAAAGGATGAAGCTGGCAGACAGAAGAGGAAACATAGAAGAATGCAGTTCAGGACAGGATCGGCTGCTGGAATGGATTTACACGCATGAAACAGGAAGGTTTCTTATGAAGGGACTGATCAATCCACATATCTCTGAAATCGGAGCTGCGTTTTTGGATTCTCGGGCCTCCAGAGTGCTAATTGCGTGGTTTATCCGGAAGAACAAGATTCCGATGTATCAGTATGAGCAGAAAAAGTACCGCTCTTTCAATGAATTTTTTAAACGAAAAGCACTTCCGGGAGCACGAAGAATCATTCGGGAGCCAGAGAGGCTGATCAGTCCTTGTGACGGAAGACTCAGTGTCTATAAAATTGAAGAAAATTCCCGGTTTCAAATCAAACATACAAGCTACAGTACAGAGAGTCTTTTGAAAAATGAAGGGCTTGCAAAACGCTATGCAGGCGGGTATGCATGGGTGTTCCGGCTTTGTGTGGAAGATTATCATCGTTACATTTATGTGGATGATGGAGTAAAATCGGAAAACGTGAAAATACCGGGAGTATTGCATACGGTCAATCCGGTGGCGAATGACAGTTTCCCAATCTATAAAGAGAATGCAAGAGAGTTTTCGCTGCTCTGCTCAGAAAATTTTGGGACGGTTTTAATGATGGAAGTAGGGGCAATGATGGTGGGAAAAATTGAAAATCGCCATCAGGCGGCAAGAGTGCGAAGAGGTCAGGAAAAAGGAAATTTTGCATTTGGAGGTTCTACGATCATTCTGCTCACACAAAAAGGAAAGGCAATGCCGGATCCGGATATCTGGGAGAATTCTCTGAATGGGATTGAAACAAAAGTAAGGCTGGGAGAAAGCGTCGGGAGAGGAAAGAAACGATAAAAAAGAGCTGAGATTTATCATCGGAAATTGAATGATAAAATCTCAGCTTTTCTATTTTATAAATTCAATGCAGTCTGATATCCTTCTGTTACAGCATCTTTGATATTTCCAGGTTTTTTGCAGTCGCCCAGTACATGACAGGTAATTCCTGCAGAGGTCAGCTGTTCCTCTAAAGTGTTAGACGGACGGTATCCCATTGCAAGAACGAGTGTATCGGCATCTGTAATCTCGTGAGTCTTTCCATCTTTTGTATATTTGATCACGGTATGATTGACTTCTTCCACTTTTGCATCGCAGAGAATCTGGATTCCTTTTTCCATCATTCTCTGGACAAGCAGACTTCTTCCCGGACCACTTTCTGCTTCCATGATCTCATGTGCCATTTCAATCAGAGTAATCTCCCGGTTTCTAGGGAAACGGTCATTCAGAACCGGAGCCAGATAATCTGCGGTTTCACATCCGACAGAGCCTCCGCCGATGACTACAATCTTGCGTCCCGGGAACTTCCTTCCATAGAGGACGTCGTCCGCAGTCATCCAGTCTTTAAATTGTGTCATAAACTGAGGAACAACCGGAGTCGCACCTGCACAGAGTATGACCTCATAATCTGGATAGTCCTTCTGGATTGTTTCCAGTGTAACCTCCGTATTTAAAAGAACCTTTACGCCGGCCTGTTCCAGTTTGTGTGCCTGATATTTGATCAGCTGTGTCAGATCCTGTTTTGCAATCGGAACGGCAGCGATCCGAACGGTTCCGCCAAGGGAATCCTGACGGTCTGCAAGTACAACATGATGTCCGCGTTTTGCAGCAACGTAAGCAGCTTCCATTCCGGCAGGACCTCCACCGATAACAAGGACATTTTTTGTCTCTTTTGCAGGGGTGATGGTGTCTTCATTTTCCGGTTCCAGAGAAGGATTGACAGTACATGCAACCCGTTTTCCGAACATAATGCCGTTTAAGCAGCGCAGACAGCCGATACATGGACGGATATCTTCCTCGTGTCCGGCCTGAGCCTTGTTGCAGAATTCAGGTTCACAGAGATTTGCGCGGCCGATCATGCAGATATCTGCCTTATCATTTTCCAGAAGTTCTTCTGCCAGCCATGGTTCTGTGATGCGTCCCACAGTTGCCACCGGGATCGAAACATGTTTTTTGATCTCTGCGGAGAGCGCGCTGTGAGATCCCATTTTTGTTCCGGGTGCAGGAATGGAGCTTCCTCTTTTGATCGTTGTTCCGCCGGAAACATGAAGCATATCCACACCGGCTTTTTCGAGCTGTTTGGAAACATAGATGGCATCATTTAAATTCAGACCCCCGTCTGAATATTCATCTCCGGAAATACGTACATCGATGATGAAATCTTTTCCACATATTTTTCTGACTTCGGCAATGACTTCAAGAGTCAGTTTTAAGCGTCCATTGATATCTCCACCATAGGCATCTGTCCGTTTGTTGTAGAGCGGGGAAAGGAATCCGCCAAGGAGTCCATGTGCATGAGCGGCGTGAATTTCCACTCCGTCAGCGCCTGCTTTTTTTACACGCAGAGCAGCCTCGCCGAACTGGCGGATAATGACCTGCAGTTCTTCAACAGTGACCGGTCTTGGCGCTTCCTTGGCATAGTAAGGACCTACAAAAGACGGAGCGATCAGCGCGGAGTACCAGGAATCGGGAATGCCATGTAAGCAGGATGAAAAAGCTGCGGCAAAATCTTTGCGCCGTACTTGTGGACGGCAGCAGTCAGCTTTTCCCATCCCGGGATATAGCTGTCGTCACAGATGGACATATCTCCCGGAAGATATACATAAGTAGGCTCTACAGTTGTTACTTCTGTTACAATCAGTCCGACACCGCCTTTCGCGCGGGCAGCGTAGTGCTCCACCAAAGCATCTGTTACGTATCCTTTGTCAGCCAGATTTGTAGAGATCGGTGGCATAAATACGCGGTTTTTTACAGTAGTTTCTCCGATTTTGATCGGGGAGAAGAGTTTTGGATATGTATTCATAATTTGATTTCCTCCTGTACAATTCTACATTTATTTTAATATGAAGAGACAGAAATATCCTCTCTTTCCCAACACAATACAGGGCAAAATTTGTCGTGTTTTTTGCAAAAATAGATTTTCCTGTAAAAAACATAGCAAAAAATGCCTGAAAACAGAAAGGAAACAGTTATGTTCCTGCGCAGGAAGGCCGTATCGTCAGAACAATATCGTCCTCTTTCTGAGAGAGAAGCAGTTCTTTTTGACGGGCATCAGAAAGTGTACAAAGGAGTGTATCGCCATCTGACACGATTTGAATCCCCTCTGCGTGAAAGAGAAGACGGTTTGTATCATCCAGATGAAAGACCTTTGTAAGCAGTTCTTTTTGTTTCTGTGTGAATTCCATCGGACGTGTTTCCTGCTCCGGAAGAGGAAGCAGATTTTTTACGAAACGCTTCCGATAGGTGCTCGGTGTAATGCCGTAGAGTTCCTTGAAAATCTGAGAGTAGGCCTTGGAGTTTGGCATCCCGCATTTTCCGGAAATCTCTTCAATCGAAGCTTTCCCTTCCAGAAGGTCCTCCAGAGATTCCCGGACTCGCACATAGGACAGATATTTGACAAAGGAAAGTCCGGTATAGCGGGTGAACAGTCTGGAGGTATAGCTGGTGCTGAAAGAAAGCGTTTTTGCAATGTCTGTAAGGTGAATATCCTCTTGATAATGGCGGTCGATAAACTGGATTGCCCGCACGTAGTTCTCGTGGTGAGTGGAGTCCACAGGAAGCTGTTCAAAAGGTGTGTTGCGCTGCTTTTTTGCAATGCAGAGGATCTTCATCATAATCTCATTGAGGGCAAACAGATCAGTTCCATCTGCGGAATCTCCATTGAAAAGAACCATAAGAAGCCGACGGATTTCTTCTTTCAGGGAGCGTAAAAGAGCGGCATTGCTTACCGGAGTACACAAAATTGTATGGAACAGATTTTTACAGGAACCGAGCATATTTTCCGGAATCCGCTCAAAATCAATGTGAATGGTCAGAATCACGCTTTCAGGCTGCAGTTTTTTCAGTATATGGATCTCGTCCGGTGCAATCACAGCCAGTTCCTGCTCTGTCAGGGAGTGGGAGATGTGTTCTGTGATCACCTCATAACTGCCCTTTAGAACATAGGAAAGCTCCAGGCTGGTCTGTCTGGAAAATACTTTGCGGTCAAAGCTGTTGATGCTAAGACTTAAGGGATGATTGAATTTCTGTCCGGAAAAGTCATAATAATAGTTCATGTTTTGCATAGGATCACCTCGTTATCGTCAGTCTGCCGGGAAGGCATATAGTGTCAGTATAATATAAAACAAAGCGAAATAGGTGATTTTGATCATATTTTTTTGTTTTTAACAGTATCTAAGGTCTAAGGATTTTCAAAGATTCCTGTGGTTGACACAAAAACTTCAAAAAACGGGTCAACCACGGGCTTTTTGGTGCATAAAATGCAATCTAAAAGAAATGATTTTTGAGTAGAATAATCGAACCGTTTACAACACACTTACAACAAATCCATTTCTATTTTTTCAATCTCGTTTCTTAAGTCTTCCAATGTCCGGTGACCATATGTGTCATTTGTGACATCACCTATCTTATGACCGAGCATCCTTTTACGATCATTTTCCATGACTTTATATTTTTCAAACAGCCTTGAAAATGTGTGCCGGCAATCATGGGGAGTATGTTTTTCAATTCCAAGTGTGGTCAGTTGAGTATACATCTTGTCCCGGAATATATCGATTTTGTCAGGCAGGAGCACTCCATGTGTTTTCATCCTGTGTGATTTCGACATAAGATGAATAATCTTTTGTACATAAATTGTTTGCCATAGCATACTTGTACATGTGGTAGTATAGATTTTTGATGTGTTCTATGCTGGCGTGTCTGAGCGGACAAGCGTCCATTACTTCCTGCAGATCGTCTGTAACAAGCTTTGCGAAAATTCTGTTGTGTAGGCAGCAGAGTTCTTGAATCCTGCGCGTAGCGTATATTCCAAGCTGGTGCGTTTTACTTTTTTTGCATCGTATTCATGCCCAAACTTTTTAACATTGAATTTCCGGTATACTTCCGCAAATGTTAATTGAGGCTCTTCCTTTGCTTTAATTCCCTGCACTTGATTGTAATTTGCAAGCAGAGACTGGATAAAATCCTCCGCATTCTTTTTGTCATCCACCTGGATATCATTTTCCATGCCGGGAGTATAGGTGCCGGCTTTGTATGCTGTAAGAACTGCAAAGCCGATCATCCAGAAACATAGCATATTGCTTTCTGTGGCTTCATTTGCCCGTTTTCGTATTCTTCTTTAGCTGGCGGGTAAACGCCGTAAGGATTGCGGCGATTCTTACCAAGGAAGCGTATCTGACCGTAACCATTGGGCAAACGAGGATGCTTTTTTCTTTTGGCCATATCATCATCTCCTTTAAATTTAGGTATAAAAATAGCAGCCAGCACATGAACGAATGTTCTGGATTGTGTAGCTGCTCCGAAGATGATACAATATTCACTGGTAAGATATGGCATATCTTCGGATATGTAGACCGTCTCAGTGTTGGTAGCACTGGGGCGGTATTTTATTGCAGTTTTTATTTTAATAAATCATCAATACAAATTTCAAAATCTTCATATATTTTCAATTTGAGTGTATCATGAAAAGGAATGATCACCGGCGCGACATCTTCCTCATATCGGTATACCGTTGTGCGTTCTTTGGCAGGATCCACAATCCAATACTCCCGAACACCTGCGTCAGTATAGAGCGTATTTTTGGTAGAGTAATCCATTTTACGGCTGCTCGGTGAAACGATTTCGATGATAAAGTCTGGTGCTCCTTCACAGCCACGGTGTGAAATTTTGTTAGAATCACAGACAATGTTGATATCAGGCTCCACATAATTGGAATCATCATCCTTAATAAAAACAGCAAATGGAGCAGGATAGACTTTGCAGTTACCACCTTTTTTTTTGATATAATTCCTCAGAGAGGCGGAGAGTTCCATTACTAATTCCTGATGTAATGGAGACGGTGGTGCCATGTTATAAATTTGTCCGTCAATCAATTCCGCTCTCTGTCCATCTGGAAGAGCATAGATATCATCAATTGTGTGTGTAGTTGTTTTTAATAATGGCATAGGAAAACCTCCTTCTGAAAATAATAAAACATAATTTTAGTTTATCAATTATCCAACCGAGTGGTACTCCGGTATCTCTTTAAGACCACTAGGGCGTGATAGCTGCCTGTTCTATTTTTGGATAAAAGCAAAGGTGTTATTGTAATTCTAGTAATTTTTCAGATATCTTCTGTGTTAATTCGCTTTGCTGTGTTGCGGTTAGTGTTCTTGATGTTCTTATTACAATACTTCCCAGTATGTTATGGGAACCAGAATCTAACATCCCCGCTCCATCAAATGCAGAAAGATAAGTATTTCGTTTCTCTGCTTCTTCAATAGTAGGATATACCTCAATACATCCGCCGCAATCGGTGCCTTTTTCGACAATATCATTACCAAAAACTTCATCCTGGTTTATTAATGAACTAGAAAAATATATGCAAGCAGTATATCCACCAGCCTTGTTCAGATTACCGTTGGGGTCATGGTCTTCAGTAACTGCCTGCACACCGGAAATACCTTCTACATCCGCTATTCTTTGAATAACAAAACTTTCTGTAGGTGCTGTGATCTGTCGCATCTGCAAGATACTGTTTTCCAGTGCTGATTGTTTTTCTTTTATAGCATCAATAAATGAACTGTAATCAATAGGCTCTTTTAACATTTTGGTAGCGGATATAATGTCCGATGTTTTACTCGGAAGCTCAGGAACTGTTCTTTTAGCATTTTCTGCATCTGCTATTGAGACTTTGAGTTCGGACATGGTATTTTCATCATAAGGCTTATTTGTTTCATCCATTAGGGATTGTGCATCAGCTATGACGGAGTCTAATTCTGCATTCTTTACTTCCAAAGTCTCTGTGGCAGTATTGAAACCGTTCACAGCTTCGTCATGCGGTTTCTTTACCTGAAAGTACCAAGTACAAACGCTGACACTGGCGATGACAATAATAGTGAAAACGATACCTATAATAGCATTTTTACTTTTCTTTTTTGTTTCTTCCATAGTTTTCCTCTTTTTCCCCGTACCTTAACACCACTTTACTCTATATAACGCTGTAGCGGTTATATCTTAAAGAACATATTTTCCTAAGATTCTTCCGATTTCAACAATATCACTGGATCCAGTAAATCTTTAATGTCCATAAGTATCAATCCTTTTTATACTTTTTAGGTGTGTACTTTTCTTTGTTTTTCTGTTTTGCCATTTCCATTCCAATTTTCATAGCGGAAAGAATAGATTCTATTGCTTCTGGAGAGGCTGGATCACCATCAAACATTAAACCATCTTGCTTCAGAAGTGCTTCTGTATCACTTAAAATAGCTTCTATTTGTTTGGAATCTCTTTTTGTGAGAGAGGATTTATCGGTAACGATTTGAGTTTCTGGTTCTTTTCCTGTTGTTAAATAATTTACTGACACACCGAAATAGTCAGCTATTTTTTGTAATCTTTCCAACGTTGTGTTGCCAGTTCTAAGTTTTCCTATGGAACCACGGCCAAACCCTAATTCTCTTTCTAGTGCTGTAATAGCCAGATTCCGTTTTTTGCATAATTCTGAAATTACATCATACGTCGTCATAATTGTCCCTTTCTAAAAATGTAGAAAAAAATCTACACAAAGTATTGATAACGTAGAAAAAAGTCGATATAATACAGCTATAAGGTAGAAAAACTTCTACGACATTGCTGAATAAATAAGAAAAATTCTACATCGTTTGTGGTTATTCTGATTATAGAATATTTTCTATATAAAGTCAACAGAAATAGAAGATTTTCTCTTTGTAAATAACAACTGCATGTATGTACGGAAAAAAGGATTCCCCGTAACTATCGTTGGATGATAATTACGGGGAGAGACTATTACATATCGTGGTCTTCTAGAAATCTAACAATTTCAAAAATGCACACAATACATTCTAGAATTATTTGGATTAATTTCCTTAAGTCTCACCTCTTTTTGCGGAGGTATCCTTAAGATTGTTACTCCTCGGCAACTCCTTCCTATAATTTCAAGCCCTAATTCATTGATTTTTGGGCTTTTTTCTTTAAATGTTTACCTCAAAACAAGGGCTTAAAGTGTAGAACAATCATTGTATCCTGTACTGAATAGTTGAAAATGGGTACACTTAATAAAACATCCTTTTGTTTGCTTTATAAAGGCTATAATCCCTCTGTTCAACTATGATGTTGAACCTTCCGTGTCTAATGGTATCTTGTACCAACTTCCTTCGTCCCACCTGTTCATACACTGGGTGCCAACTAAGCTTTCTAACAGGGTCATGCCCTACGGAGTGAACTACCGTCAGCTACAGCTCTTGTTTGTATTTGATTCTTACCGACCTACTGCTTTCTTCAAGAAAACTGATTTTCAGTGGACGCTCTCTTTTGTTTCATCGGTTGGTCTTGTTGGTGATGCAGTGCATTTCACACTCCATCCGGGTTTCCTATCCAGAACCCTGCCCGATTTCAGATACTTTCTGCAATCCGGCAAGGCTCTGGAATATATGATTCAGTCTTGTTCTTATGCCACCTGTACTGACTGTTCGTTTGGTCTTACTATATCTCTCAACATTTTCTTCGGATCATATGTCATCCCTTTTGTCAGGATTGCAAAAATCACCCTCAGTATCTTACAGGTAATCACTATCAACGACTGCAACTTTTTTAGCGGATTGTCTTTTCGGGTTGTGTAATACGCATGTAATTCTTTAAATTCATCAGCATGTGCCACTGCTGACTTTGCCCCCCTGAAACAGCCAATATCTAAGCCGTTTACGCCCTCTATGGCTAATCTTAGTTTCGCCCTTGTGTTGCACAGCAAATTGTAGGAACGGGAAATATACAATTCAAAACAAATAGAAACGTTACATTGTCTGCAGAAGAATATAACAGTCCTGTTACGTATGAGTGTTATGGAGAGGTAATCGTGAAATAAGGAGACAGAAATGACAGATACAGTGATAGTAGCAATTATATCTCTGCTTGGCACTTTGCTTGGAAGTTTCGGGGGAACGCAGCTTGTAAAGTACCGGATAGAGCAATTAGAAAAGAAGGTAGAGAAGCACAACTCTATTGTAGAAAGAACATATATTTTAGAGGAAAAAGTGAAAGTAGCAAATCATAGAATTGAGGATTTGGAGAGGAAAGGTGAGGAATGATGGAACGGATCATGAATTATGTAAAACCGGAACTGATTGTTGTAGCAGTGGTACTGTATTTTATTGGAACTGGACTGAAATAGTCTCAGACAGTAAAGGATAAGTACATCCCGCTTATTTTGGGCGGGCTTGGCATTGCCTGTGTGCAGTATGGGTGTTTGCTTCTTGTCCGATTAGTACCGGGCAGGAGATCGCAATGGCGGTATTCACGGCGATTATACAGGGAATTTTAACAGCTGGATTGAGTACATATGTGAATCAGACATTAAGCAGATCGGGAAGAAAGAATAAAATAGATTGAACCATGCAAAAAAGCGTGATATGATAAAAAACAGAACAACCGTGTTACAGGGTGGCTGACCTCTATTCTACATAGAATGGGGGTGGTGCTGATGGACAAGAAACCGTTTGATTTTAAAGATCTTATGGCATTTGGAATGTTCATTCTGGCATTCGTATTTACGTTTATCAGATAATGTTTTGAGCATAGAAAAACCACCCTCTAAACTTTGACCGAGTGCCGAGGGTGGCAATCCTATGATTTGTCACTAATGCTATGAGGTCAACCCCTTGTGGGCGGTTGTTCCTTTGAATATAATATACCATTTTTAACAAGGTTATTCAAGAAAAAAGTGAAAGTGGGTGGTTTGCATGGCAGTATT